>Ga0105239_10000683_pt1 | contig 48374 bp, 26 predicted proteins | sample KBSC44metaG_FD_92761 | JGI IMG/M metagenome (GOLD analysis project Ga0105239, IMG submission 92761) | Corn rhizosphere microbial communities from Kellogg Biological Station, Michigan, USA - KBS C4-4 metaG | ecosystem: Host-associated > Plants > Roots > Rhizosphere > Soil | place: Michigan, USA...
AAAGACATACAACAAGAAAAGTTTTTTTTCGTTGCACGGATCATCCCTCCTTTTTATGTAAATTTACGGCCTGATTTTTGTGGTTCGCGCGCTTTTTCTGCAGAAACCGGAGAAAACGCGGGGCAAAACCCCTGATACACATGTCGTTAAGTCAATCATTACAGCAAAAACTACTCCAAAAGCTTTCTCCACAGCAAATTCAGCTGATGAAGCTTCTACAGGTGCCTACGGCTAACCTGGAAGAAAGGATCAAGGAAGAACTGGAGGAGAACCCCGCATTGGAGGTAACCGAAGATCATGATGATGGACTTGGAGAGGAGGTAAGGGACGAGTTCGAATCCGGCGAAGAGTACGAAGAGGCCGACGGCAGCGAAGACGAATACGAGAACATCGATATCAGCGAGTACGTCAGCGACCACGACGACGATGTTGCTGACTACAAGCTACGGGATGACAACTATCCCGATGCAGACGAAGACAGGGTCATGCCCCATAAGGTAGAGACTTCTTTCCACGAGCTGCTCCTCGATCAGCTGGGCATGCTCGTTATCGACGACAGGACCCGGCGCATAGCCGAGCAGATAGTGGGAAGCATCGACGATGACGGCTACCTGCGGCGTGAGACGGCCTCCATTGCCGACGACCTCGCCTTCCGGCAGAATATCGAGACCACCGAAGAGGAGATAGAAGGACTGATAAAGTCGATCCAGCAGTTCGACCCGCCAGGGGTTGCCGCGCGTGACTTGCAGGAATGTCTGCTGATCCAGCTGTACCGGAAGAAGAACGGCATCAAGAGCGTGGACACGGCCATCGATGTGCTCACCCACTACTTCGACGAGTTCACCAAGAAACACTACGACAAGATACAGCGCGGACTCAACCTGACCGACGAACAGCTGAAAGAGGTCATCAACCAGATCATCAAGCTGAACCCCAAGCCCGGTGGCGACGTCACGGAGAGCAACAGGGCCGAAAGCTATGTCATCCCCGACTTCTTCATTGCCAACAACGCCGGCAAGCTGGAGCTATCGCTCAATTCAAAGAACGCTCCCGACCTGCGAATCAGCGAAGGATATAAGGAGATGTTGAAGGAATATGACCGGGGCAGCAAGAAGGACAAACGCCAGAAGGAAGCCGTGCTCTTCATCAAACAGAAGATCGACGCGGCCAAATGGTTTATCGACGCCATCAAACAACGCCAGCAGACCCTCTACAACACCATGCATACGATCATGGACTATCAGCACGACTTCTTCCTTACCGGAGACGAAACGACGCTGCGGCCCATGATCCTGAAAGACATCGCTGAGCGCACCGGCCTCGACATCTCCACGGTCAGCCGAGTCGCCAACAGCAAGTTCGTACAGACGGAATTTGGCACCTACCGACTCAAATTCTTCTTCAGCGAGTCGCTCAGCACCGACAGCGGTGAAGAAGTATCTACCCGGGAAGTAAAGAAGATCCTCAGCGACCTTATCGAAGGGGAGAGCAAGAAGAAACCCCTCAGCGATGAAAAGCTGACCGAGCTGCTCCAGGAAAAAGGCTATAATATCGCCCGCCGGACGGTGGCCAAATATCGTGAGCAGCTAAACATACCCGTAGCCAGACTTAGAAAGGAACTATGACAAATTCAAACACAGCCGTCGCAGACCAGACACCCGGCGGCAGCAATACCGGCCGGCAGAGCGCCGGGAGCAGCTCCCCCGTGCTGCGCCTCTTCGCGCACCTGTTCTCCTATGTTTTTCACCCGCTGTTCATCACCACGTATGTAATGGGTTTCCTGATCTTCATCCATCCCTTTGCATTTGCCGGTTTTGAGCACAAGATCAAGGTGCTGCGGTTTCTTCATATCGTGCTCTTCAACGCGCTCTTCCCGCTGTTCTCTGTGTTTCTGCTCTGGCGCCTGAACTTCGTCTCGTCCATGCAGCTCCGCACCGTGAAGGACAGGATCATTCCCTATCTTATCACGATGATCTTTTACTGGTGGAGCTGGAATGTCTTCAAGCACCTTCGTGATAGTCCCCCTGTAGCCGTCCACTTCCTGCTGGGCGCGTTTCTCGCCATCTGCGGCGGCTGGCTCGCCAATATTTATTTTAAGATCAGCATGCATGCCATCGCCATGGGTGGCGCGCTGATGTTCTTCTTCCTGTTCTCATTTAATGATGCATATGCTTCCGGGCTGTATCTGTCAGTGGCCCTCCTCGCGACGGGCCTCGTCCTGACTTCCCGCCTTTTGCTCGGGGCTCACTCCAATTTTGAGATATGGAGCGGTTTGTTCGTTGGGTTGCTGGCGCAGTATGTGGCGTGGCAGTTTTAACTTCCCATGGTTAATGCGATCCGTTCCCCGCGCGGTTTAGATGGCGGTCCATCCAGAAATGCGGTAAAAAAAGAAAAGCCCAACCATAGGGTACGAACCTATATTGAGCTTTTTCACCTTCAAACCATCTAGAAGTGTGCGTCCATGCTAGTTGTTAAGTATTCTGCTTCGACTTATGTATTTTTTCGTTGGATGATAGATGAAAAGACACGAACCTTCTTTGATCAGATCGATAATATTTTCGGACTCATCCGCCGGGACGGCCGGACAGCCATAGCTTCTGCCACAGAATTTGTTCATCTGAAGGAAATCAGGACCCACATACTCCGAACCATGCACCACGATGTTGCGGCCACCCGCCTTGTCGTTGAAGCCTTTTTCCATACCCCTCATCTTTAAAGAGAGCCCGTTATTCCCGTAATAAGTTCCCTGGGTCACATAGAAGCCAAGACTGGTCTTGTGTGAGGAAGGGTTATTCGAAAAAGAGCTGGCATATTCCATTCCCGAATTGTGACCATGCGCCACATAGGTATTGACCAGCACCTTCTTCTCCTCGAGGTCTACTATATACAACCGCCTGTTGCGGGATGACTGGCTTAGATCGCAGATCGAAAGGATATTCGTCTTGCTCAGCCAGTGGTGTTCGAGCAGATAGTAATAGCCTTTCAGAGCATATTCAAAAGCTTTCTTGGTTAGCCCCACCTCTTTCAGATCGATCTGGTCATACAGATTCGTTACTTCTTCTGCAAAGGCGGCAGCTTTGCTTGCCCTCTTACTTTTTGTGGTCACGGGGTTACCGGCTTTCAGCACATTCACCGGTAAAACAAATGCGACCAGGACACACCATAATCCGCGGGTTAAGATACGACGCATGTTTCAAAGGTTTTTAATCAGATGCCTCTAAGACCACCGGGGACTTCGATTTGCTCTTCCCCGGATGAGGCCCTTCCGGGCCATAATCAAAACCGGTAGCTACATGCCGCCGGCCGCGAGTTATAAACGGAAGGGAAAACAAAATATTATCTATTTTCTGATTGTGCAAGAATCTTTTAGGAAAAACCTTATACCTTAACTTCTTTCCACTTACCCCTCCTAAATAGGACAAAACTTACCAGCGTGATGGACGTCTCGGTGATCAGGATCGCCAGGAAGACCCCCGACGGCCCCAGATTGAGCCCCAGCGCCAGGAACCAGGCCAGGGGTATCTGGAACGCCCAGAAACCAAATATGTTTATTATGGTTGGCGTGAGGGTGTCCCCCGCACCATTGAAGGCATTGGTCAGCACCATACCCACCCCATAAAAGACATAGCCCAGGCTGATGATACGCAGCGCCTGCACTGCAACCGCCTCAACGGCCGGGTCGCGGTTGATAAAACCAACAATTGTACTGGCTCCAAACAGGAATAGCAGAGACACGAACAGCATGAAGACGGCATTGTATTTCGCGGCCGTCCGCACGGACTGCTCGGCGCGCTCAGGCTGCCGCGCTCCCAGGTTCTGCCCGACAAGGGTAGCCGCAGCATTGCTCATACCCCAGGCCGGTAGCAGGAAGAACAGCAGGATCCGGATAGAGACCTGGTAACCGGCGATGGCCGTATCCTTGAACCGGGCAACCAGCCAGGCCATCACGATCCAGCTGGCCGAGTTGATGAAGAACTGGAAGAACCCCGACCAGGCGATCTTGAGAAGACCCAGTATGACCGAGCTATCCGGACGGAAATTCTTCCAGGCGATGCGGATCCTCCCGCTGCCCCGCGCCAGATGATACAGCTGAAAACAAACTCCGATACCCCTGCCGATGGTGGTGGCGATCGCCGCCCCTTTCAGCCCATAGAAATGGATCATCAGTGGACATAACAGGATATTACAACCATTGGCGATCCAAAGGGACCACATGGCCATCGAGGCGTTGCCCGCCCCGCGGAAGATACCATTGATCAGGAAGAGCAGCATGATGACTATGCTCCCGCCAAACACTATCCTTGTGTACGAAGCACCCGTCTCCACGGTCTCGCGCGAAGCACCCATCAGCCGCAGGATATCCGCGGCAAAGAACGCACCAAGCGTGCTCACCACCAGGGTCATGACCAGCGCGAGGTTGATCGACTGGGCCGCGGCATGGGAAGCCTCTTCGGCATTCTTCTCGCCGGTGCGTCGCGCGACCATCGCCGTCGCCGCCATCGCCAGGCCCATCGCGGCAGAATACACGAGGGTCAGCACGGACTCCGTCAGCCCGACCGTGGCCACGGCCCTCTCGCCGATGCGACCCACGAAGAAGATGTCTACGATCGCGAATACGGACTCCATACACATCTCGAGGATCATAGGTACGGATAGCAGGATGACGGCACGGCGGATGCTGCCCGAGGTATAGTCCTGGTGCTCTCCGGACAGCGCCTGCCGGATCAGTGAAATAGCTTTAGAAAAGGTGTTTCCCTTTTTGTTAGGTTGTGGCAAAGACATAAAACCAGTTTATTAGTGTGATTATCCAGGGTCCTTTCGGGTCCCACGGGGTAACAATTACGATAACGGACAAATCCCGGACGAAACGTCCGATTAATTGGGAGAGTAGATGCTTTTATCGGCGACCCGCCGACAGCAGGTCTGATCTAGAACTTCATATGCAGAAAATTGTACAGTTCCTAAAAGTAGGAAGATTTTTTTATTTTACCCTAACTTGCCTGGGGTAAAATTTATGAGCGCCGCCGAAGCCGAACAATATCATCAGTTTCAAACCGTCTTCCGTGCCTGGTACAGTCCTCTTTGTAACTATGCCGTCACTTTCACCAAAGACCCGGATGTTAGCGAAGACATCGTCCAGGACCTGTTCGTGAAGATATGGGAACAGCGTCGCGAGCTGCTCACGGAGACCTCCATCCGATATTACCTCTTTACTGCGGTCCGGAATAATTGTATCACCTGGTTGCGGCGGGAGAAACAGCAGATCATTCTGCCATTCAGCGACGACCAGGCGATGGACCTGGCTGCGGACGAACAGTACCCTGTAGATGGGGGGCCGGCCAAGACCCGGACCCCTTCCAAAACTGAAGTTGACGAGATGACCCTGCTGGAGGAGGCCATCGACCGGCTGCCGCCGAAATGCAGGGAAGTATTCCTGCTCAGCCGTTTCAGCAAATTGAGTTACAAGGAGATAGCGGCCTCGCTGGACATCTCCCCCAAGACCGTGGAGAACCAGCTGAGCAAGGCCCTGCGACTATTGAGAGCCTGTCTAAAGGCGAATGGGGTCGGCCTGGCCCTTATCCTGGCCCTGATTTTACCCTGAGGTCATAGGGGTAAACCAATTTTTGGCGTATTAAAGATATAACTGCTAAACATGTCAGAAGCGGACTACATACAACTCGTGCTGAAACACCTCGACTCGCAGGCAAGCCCCGCTGAACAGGCGGCCCTGCAAAGCTGGCTGGAGGCCGATCCGCAAAACCGCCTGGAGTACCAGGCACTCGAAAAGATATGGAATGACAGCGGACGCGCGCTGGCCACCCATTCTTTTGATGTCGGGGCCGCCCTTGACAAGGTCCGTGGACGGTTGGATCTGACCGCTGCGACCCCTGACCCCACAGCCGTGACCCAGGTGGTCCCCGCAACGATCCGTGTCTTCCCCTGGAAAAGGACCCTGGCTGCCGCATCTGTCCTCGTGGTCCTTGGCGCCGCAGGCTGGTGGATCCGCATACACAGCGGGACCCCCCAGACCTCCATACACGCCGAAACGGCTAATCAGAGTGTAACCCTGCCCGATGGATCGCTGGTGCATCTCCGCAAGGGAGCGACACTGTCCTACCCGGCCAGCCTGGCAGACAGGACGGTAGAACTTTCCGGCGAGGCCTTCTTCGAGCCAACGGCCAATGCCATAACGCCATTCCGTATCCGTACCGCCCGCGCCGTCTTCCAGGATATCGGCACCTCTTTTCTTGTCAACGACCTGCCCGCCAGCGATGTGCTGACCGTCATAACCGGCAAAGTAAAATTCTCAGAGATGGCTAACCCTTCCAACAGCCTGATCCTCACCAAGGGGCAGAAGGCGCTGCTATCCGGCAGCAGTTTTACGGCCATAGCGCCAGCCGGCGATCCCAATGTTCTCGCCTGGAAGACCGACATACTGGATTTTAAAGACCAGCCTCTCAGCGACGTAGCCGCAGATATTGCCGACTACTACCAGACCGCCATAACCATTGACCCTGCACTAGCCGAAAAAGCCGGGACGATCAGGGTCACTGCCAGATTCGAACACCAGCCCCTGAAAGAAGTATTGGAGGAGGTACGGCTGATGACAGGACTTTCTACACGGAAAGAAAAGGATACATTTGTCCTTTACAAAAAATGAGGCATCTGGTTCGATACTTCCTTTTACTGGGTTTGACTTGTCTGATCATTAATGAAGGGTTTGCGCAAAAAAAGAGCATCCTCTACCGGCCATTTCATTCCCGTCTGCAAAAAGGAACCATCCGCCAGTTTCTCGACGAGATCAACCAGGAGAGCGGCATAACGATAGAGTTTGCCTCGCTATCCTTTCAGGAAGACAGGATCATCACCCTCCGCGACGAGCCCATCACCCTTGGGGCCCTGCTCCAGCAGGTGCTGGAAGGCGAGAAGGTAAAGGCGATCGAAAAGAACGACAAGGTGCTCCTGATCCCATCCGCTACGCCACTCTCGGAGGAAGCCCTGCTGCCCCAGTATTATTTCTTTGGTATCGTCCGCGAAGAAGGCAGCCTCGAGCCGCTGGCGGACGCCACGATCCGCGAGCCATCTTCCCGTAAGGTGACGCTCTCTAACGTTCACGGCTATTTCAGTCTTTCGCTGCCCGAAGGCCATCATGTCCTCGAGATATCCTATGCAGGCTACCGCACGGAAGTGATCACGATGGATATTCACTGGGACGAGCGGAAGGATATTTCCCTTTTCGGTCGGGAGGAGATACCCGAAGTTATAGTTTCCGGCAACCCGATACGCGGTGACCAGCGTATCGTCCCGAGCCAGTACGAGGCCTATAATAACTTTCTCGGGGAGAATGACGCCCTGCGCTCGCTGTATCTGCTGCCCGGAGTCGTCAATGTCACGGATGCCTATAGCGGCCTCCTCGTCCGCGGCGGTGAACAGGACGGCAACCTTTTTCTGCTGGACGGCAACCCCGTGTTCAACCCCACCCATATGCTGGGCGCGCTGTCGATCGTCAACAAGACGTCTATGCGCAGCATGCAGCTGTTCAAAAGTGATTTTCCTTCCAAATACGGCGGCCGCCTGTCCTCCGTCATCGACGTAACGACGAAGGATGGCAATATGAAGAAATGGGGCGGGGAAGCCAATGTCAATTTTCTCGCCGGCTCCTTTACGGTCGAAGGTCCCCTGAAGAAAGACCGGACGGCAATGATGCTCTCGTTCCGCCACAGCATGTTCAATGCGCTGCTGAATATGTTCCGAAAAGACTTTTACAACGATTTTTATGATATCCACTTCCGCGTGACCCACCTGCTCGACCGCAACAACAAGATCATGGCCAATATCTATGCGGGCGAGGACCGGCTGGACCTGCAGGTCAATGACAACAACCTCAACAACCGCCAGCGCTGGGGCAACCAGATCGCCAGCGTCGGCTGGACCCATCTGCTGGGCAGCAATTCTTTTGTCAATACATCGCTGAATGTAAGCAACTACTACAATCTTGCGGGGTATATCTATACGATCTATGACGACTCGACGGGCGCGCCGATCATGCGGCGGACCTTCAGCACCTATTCTTCGATCGCGCAGTACAATGCCAGGACCCAGTTCGAAGTAAGGGCTTCCAATTCGATCCGGCTGAACTTTGGCGGAGAGGCGGCCTTTACCCGGATCAAGCCATTCGAAAGCAAATTAGACTCTTCGATCTCGATCGATCCCGGCGCCTTCCAGTCCTTTACCCCTCTGCCCTTCAGGGAGTTTACGCTCTACAGCGAAGGCGAGTTCAACATCGGCAGACATATCCTCCTCCGGCCGGGACTGCACTTCTCGGGCTATGGCTTCCGGAACTTCCACTACAACTCCTATCAGCCACGGCTATTCGCCGCCCTGCGGCTGACCGAGAGACAACAGCTGTATTTCTCGTATAACCGGATGATCCAGTACCTGCACCTGCTTACCAACACGTCCCTGGGTATCAACAGCGACACCTGGGTCCCAGCCACCGGCCAGCTGAGCCCGGAATCCAGCTATACACTCGACCTGGGCTATGCGCTTAAGACGGCAGGAAAGTTCGCCTTCAGCGCGGAAGCCTACTGGAAGAAGATGAACAATGTCACCAACTATGCCGAAGGGAAGAGCTTTTTTATCAACACCGACTCATCGTGGGAAAAGAACGTGGAGACCGGTAAAGGATGGAGCTATGGGCTCGAGCTGATGGCGGAGAGATCCACCCGGCGGCTAAACCTGCACGTCGCATATACGCTGTCCTGGAACTGGCGGCAGTTCGACCTGATCAACCAGGGGAAGAAATTTCCCTTCAAGTATGACCGTCGTCACAACCTGAATATCGCCGTTACCTATAAGGCCGATAAGACGAAGGATATTTCCCTGTTGTGGATGATCGCCTCGGGGGATGTGTTCACGCTGCCGGAGAGGATCTATCCCGACTACGACAACGCACAGCAGACCTACAGTCCGGACGATGCGCTGCGCGAATACCGTTTTATCTACCATTTCTCGGGGGTCAACGACTACCGTACCAATCCGTACCACCGCCTCGACCTGGCAGGCACCTGGCATCCTGTCCGGAAGGGCAGATTCGGTTTTGTCCTGTCCGCAGGGGTGTACAATGTTTATGGGGCCCCCAGTCAGTATAGCTATGGGCTGGAGGGGACCCTCCGTGAAAAATCCCTGGTTGTCATAATGAAGAATAAATTATTTAATATCACCCCGTATGTATCTGCTACGGTTGACTTTTAGGTGTGGCCGCGCTGGCCAGATCACTGCGGTAACGGGTCTGCTATTTGCCTTCCTGCTCGCGGGGTGCAAAAAGAACCCATATCCCAACGACTCCGTTAATAACCAGCTGGTGATCCTGACGGAGATATCGGCCGGGGACTCGGTGAAGGTGCCGGTGAGCAAGAGCATACAGGTGGGCAGCGGTGGCATTATCAGTTTTGAAAAGGTCAGCTCGGCGCATGTCCAGATCTTCCGCGAGGACGGCCGGTCCTGGCTGCTGAAGCTGAATACCTCCCCGGACTTCGCCAACGACCCCGCGTCGATCTATACGGCCCCGCAGCATCCCCATTCCGGCACCACCTATAGCCTCCAGGTACAGGACCCGCTGTCGGGCACCGTCACTGCCAGGACCACGGTCCCGCCCCTGGTCCACCTGACAGGATTTGACACCAGCAGTGGCATGCGCGCCGGTAATCCGGTCATGAACTGTAAGTTCACCCTGCTCGATACGCCGGGGGTGGACCATTATTATGTTTTCGAAGCCGTCAAGCAGCTGGTGAGGCTATCCCATTCCTTCGTCTGGAAGGGCATCCGATATGACTATGCCAGGGCCGATGCGCAAAAATTATATCAGACAGTAAAAGATTCTCCGGGGGTTGTGCTCCGGCTGGACACCATCCCGAGGAATACCTATCTGCGGCTCAACCTCTACACCGACGACCCCAATGTAGCCAACAGCCAGGTCAGCAGCCTGGACAGCCCTTTCCGGAGGATATTCCTTCCGTCCCGGGTGTTCGGCGGAACCTATACCACCGGCTTTTCCGTCGACAGGAAATTCTTCCGGGACCCATCGAACACATCCCCCGGGATCGTGCTGATCATAGTCAAATCGGTGAGCCCCGAGCTTTATAACTACCTGTTCTACTACGAGAAATACAAGCTGGATATCGGATCGGTCCCAACCGGCCAGCTCTACTCCCCGCCCGGAAATATCGTCAACGGCCTCGGCATCTTTGGCAGCAGCAGTAAGAGGCAGTGGTTTTATTATTTTGATCGACTGAAATAGACACAATTTGGCCCGCTCCCGCCGGACCTGCAGGCCGGCGCCCTCCCCCAAAATATTTTTATCATCCGCCGTAGGGGTAAACGCCTCACAGGTGTTTTATCTTATTAGGCCAGCTAACCTTAAAACACCCAACTCAGCGAATGAGTGCAATAGTGAAGGAGATGCCCACAAGGCATCTCCCTTTTTCGACCCCTACGCCCAACCGGACGGCCTCTCCGCCCAATGTGGAGGCCCCGGCACCGGGGGGCTTCGATCGCCACAAGGGCGCGCCGATCCGAGATCGCGACCATGACGCGAGGGTCCTGGCGACGGGACACCGGACGCGGCCCCGGTTGAGATCCGGCGGCATGACCCCCGTAAGCGCGGTCATTATCACCCGCAACGAAAGCCGGAATATCCGGCGTACACTCTCCCGCCTGTACTGGTGTGACGAGATCGTCATTCTCGACAGCTATAGCACAGACGAGACGATCGAAATATGCCGGGAATTTGGCTGCCGCATCTTCTTCAGGGCCTTTGACGGCTACGGGACGCAGAAAAGACACGCCGTAGCCCTGGCAAAAAATGACTGGATACTTTGCATCGACGCCGACGAGGTCCTGTCAGAAGAGCTGATCGGGGAGATAATGGGGGAAATGAAGGAAAATCCCCGCTGCGATGCCTACAGCCTGCCCATGAACCTGGTATTCCTGGGCCGGGAGTTTCGCTACGGGAAGGAAAGCCAGCGCTATTTTTTACGGCTTTTCAACCGGAACACCGGCAATTTCAACGCTGACACGCTACACGAAAAGATCGAGATCGCGGGGAAGGTCGGTAAGATGAACCACCGGATCCTGCACTACAGCTATCATAGCCTCCAGCAGTGGCTTGAGAAATGCAACCGTTATACGACAATGGGGGCCGAAGGCGCGGCAAAAAGAGGGAAGCGTAAATCTCTTTTAACAATTATTGCCTGCCTGCCCTTCCATTTTACCCGTTACTTCTTTTTAGAAAGGAATATTCTCAACGGGGCCCAGGGATTTTATTGGTCGGTGCTGTGTACGATCTCGCATTTTGTAAAATATGTAAAGACAAGAGAGTTGAACTTGAAATCAGGCGAATGAGCAAACTACGCGTTTTGATGTATCATAGCGTGTCGCAGGACGGCAAGAGAGATGGCCTGACCGTTGACACGGATCAGCTGGAACAGCAATTTCATTACCTCTGGTCCAACGGCTACAAACCGCTGCTCTTTAGTGAGCTTATCGCGTGTCATGAACGGAAGATGGCGCTGCCCGACAAGGCGGTGCTGATCACCTTTGACGACGGCTTCCTCAACAACTACCAACTGGCCTATCCGCTGGCTTTAAAATATCGGCTAAAGCTGAACTTCTTCGTTGTCCCCGCCTTCATCAAGCGGGGCGCTTATCGTGAAGAACCCTGTCTCTCAGCGGCAGATCTCTCTAAGATGGACCCTGCCGTTGTAGAGTTCGGCCTTCATTCCATGGACCACGAAGGCTATGATTTACTGCAACCCGCCGAAATAGAAGCGGATATTTATAACAGTATGACGGCCCTCGACGAAATGGGTATTCCCTTTCAGCCCGTTCTTGCCTACCCTTATGGCGCCTGGCCCCGAAAGGTTCTCCAGGAGGCCCGCTTCTTCGAAATTCTGGAAGAACAGGGGCTCAGGCTCGCCTTCCGCATCGGCAACCGCCTCAACCGGTTTCCGCTGACCGATCGGTTTCTCCTGCAGCGTATCGACGTGAGGGGAGACGAACCTTTCCGCAGTTTTCGTTTGTCCCTGGCCTATGGGAAGAAGTCGACGTCCTGGCTGTCGCCGCTGCTGCGCGCCCTGCAGTAGCCCGCCCCATTGGCAGCCACAAAATATAGTAGTACTTTTGGTGTAAATATTTCCTCCCCGGAGGTACAAAAGGCTAACTGTATCATTTATGAAGCAAGGCGCGTTACGGATCATGTGGAAGATTCTGAAGATCACGGGGATAACCGCGGGGAGTCTGGTGCTGCTGCTTTTCCTGCTGCCATATATCTTCCCCCGATTCGTATCGAACAAGATCCGCCAGTGGGCCCGTCATAGCGTCAGGACGGAGCTGCATTTTTCCGCCGCCCGGCTGTCCTTCTTCCGGCACTTCCCGGCGCTGACCCTGACCCTCTACAATGTACGTCTCAACGGTTCTGCCCCCTTCGAAAAGGAACAGCTGATCAAGGCCAACGAGATCTCGCTGGGAGTGGACCTCCGCAGCGTTTTTTCGGAGGTGACGATCGACAAGATCTACCTGACCGACGCGGTCGTCAATATTCTCATAGACTCCTCGGGCAAGCCCAACTACAATATCTATGCCTCCAAGCCAAAGAACAAGCCCGTCAACGAGGCAGACTCCGGCAGCGCATCCCTCAGGATACAGCAGATCATCTTCGAGAAAAGCAGCCTGGTGTACAACGATCAGTCACTGACGCTGCTGATCAAGGCCCGCGGTCTGGACTACACCGGCAACGGCGACCTTTCCAGGGACGTCTTCGACCTGCACACGCATATGCAGATCGATTCGATGGACCTTGCTTATGAAAAGATCGCCTATTTCGCGAACAAGAAGATCAACGCCGACCTGATCACCAAGATCAATACCAACTCGCTCGCCTTCCTCTTCGAGCGAAATGAGCTGCTTATTAATCAGCTTCCCGTGACGGTCACCGGCCAGTTCTCCTTCCTCAAGGACGGCTATGACATGAACTTCCAGCTGAAGTCCCAGCACTCCAACCTGCACGATATCTTTACGGCCCTGCCCCCGGATATGGTGACCTGGCTGAACAAGACCGAGGTGGAAGGCACCGGGGATATCGACGCCTCGCTCGCCGGTAAATATGTCGCGTCGACGAATACCATGCCCGACCTCAACCTGAACATGAAGGTCCGCAACGGGTCTATCTCCTACGACAAGGCGCCCATACCCGTCAGCAATCTCTATGTCAATTTCGAGACCCGGGTGCCGGGCCTCAACCCCGATAGTCTGCGGCTGACGATCGACTCCATCTTTTTCAATGTGGAGAAGGATTATTTCACCGCCACCTTGCGTCTGCAGGGTCTGAAGTCGCCGATCATCGATGCACGGGTCCGCTCGGAAATGGACCTGGAAAAATGGCATCGGGCGATGGGGCTGCAGTCCCTTGCCCTCAAGGGACGCTACGGACTGAACCTGACCGCCAAAGGCCAGTATGCTACCCGCGTGGTCAGAAAGGAGACCCTTCGGAAGGTCCAGCTGGATACCGTGGTCTCCGGCATTCCGGTGTTCTCGCTCACGTCCTCCCTGCGCAATGGCTATCTGAAATATTCCTCCCGGCCGGAAGCGATCACCAATATCAATTTTGACCTCGACGCCTCCTGCCCTAGCGCTGACTATCACAACGCCTCTGTATACCTTCAGAACCTCAACGCGAATGTGCTGAGCAGCTCGATAAAAGGCTTTCTGCGACTGGGCAACGCCCGGGACTTCCCCATCGAAGCGGGACTTGAGACGGTATTACACCTCTCCGATATCAGGAAAGTAGTTCCGCTGGACAGCATCGACCTGGCCGGAGACCTGGCGGTACACATCAGATCAAAGGGCAATTTCCTGCCATCCAAACAAAAGTTCCCGGTGACGGAGGCCGATCTCCGGCTGGATAACGGCACAGTACAAACGAAATATTACCCCCATCCCCTGGAACATATCCAGGTCGCCGCCCGGGTGACCAGCCACAACGGGTCAATGAAGGACCTCGACGTAGCGCTGACGCCCGTTTCCTTTATTTTCGAGGGGCAGCCGTTCACCCTGAAGGCAGACCTGCAAAACTTCTCCAATCTCCGGTATAATATCGTCTCGCGCGGGACGCTCGACCTGGGCAGGATCGTGAAGGTATTCGCCCTGACCGACTATACCATCAGCGGGCTGGTGGATACCCGGCTCTCGCTGCGGGGCCTGCAGAGCGACGCAACGCAGGGCCACTATGACCGGCTGTTCAACGAGGGGAGCCTTAAGGTAAAAGACCTGCAGGTGAGCTCAGAGCTCTTTCCGTTGCCTTTCCTGATCCATAAGGGCGTATTCCGTTTCAACCAGGACAAGATGTGGTTCGATGATTTTGACGCCAGCTATGGCAAAAGCCGGTTTGGGCTGAATGGATGGCTGGCCGATGTTATCGGCTATATGTCGGATAAGAAGCAGCCGCTGAAGGGGAATTTTGACCTGACCAGCGACTTTGTACTCGTGGATCAGCTGATGGCGTTCGCGGGACCGACCAGCGGGGGACGCCCATCCAACGCGGAAACCACGGCCAGGGCCCCAACCCCGAAGGGGGTGATCATCGTCCCCTCCGATCTTGACGTCGCCTTCCATGCAAAAGTCAAAAAGATCGAATACAACGGACTCAAACTCGACTCCTTTACCGGCGGCGTCAGCATCGACACCGGTGTCGTACGCCTCGATACCACCAGCTTCAGGCTCGCCGGGGCGCCGGTCCGGATGAACGCCTTCTATGCGAGCACTACCCCACAGAGCGCACGCTTCGATTATCATATCCAGGCCAAAGACTTTGACGTCCAGCGGGCTTACAGGGAGGTCAAAATTTTCCACGACCTCGCCAGCTCTGCTTCAAAGGCGCAAGGGATCATCTCCCTCGACTATGGCCTGGCGGGCAGGCTCGACGGGAATATGTTCCCGGTGTATCCGTCTCTGAAAGGCGGAGGCACCCTCTCGATCAGCAAGGTGAAGGTAAAGGGGCTTCGGCTGTTCAGTGAAGTGAGCAAGGAGACCAATAAGGACGTCACCGATCCCGACCTCTCGAAGGTCGATATCAAGTCCACGATCAACAACAACATCATTACGATAGAGCGCACCCGCATGAAGGTGTCGGCCTTCCGTCTGAGGATCGAAGGACAGTCCAGCTTCAACGGTCAGCTCAACCTCCACTTCCGGGTAGGGTTACCGCCCTTCGGTATCATCGGCATCCCGGTGACCGTGATAGGGACACAGGACAAGCCCGTCATAAAGGTCCGCCGCGCCAGGGGCTCGGACGCACTGGAAGAGGACAAGGACGACGACGAGGGGAAGGACTCGCAGCAGACCCCGGCCGCTGCGCCACGCAGCGGTCAATAGTATCTCCCGATGACCGGGTCATCCACGATCACCTTTTTTAGCGCAGCCGCGTCCACCGGCCCTTCTTTGGCATAGACTATCTTGCCGCCCGGCTCTACTACCAGCGTATAGGGAAGGGCTCCCTGCCATTTGGGGTCGATCGCCTCGATCAACTTGTACTTATCGTCGATATTGAAGATGTAGTTGGTATTCGAAGCCTGCGACTTTTGCAGGAACTGCAGGGCCTTTGCCCGTTTGGCCGGCTCGTCGGCGCTGATGCTGATAAACTCGAAATCCCTTCTCCGGTACATTCTGTTGATGTCGACCAGGTCGGGGAACTCCGCGACACAGGGGCCGCACCACGTGGCCCAGACATTGATCAGCCGCAGCTTGTCCGAGCCGTTCCTGACCAGGTCCTTTATCCCATCCGCCGTGATGGTGTCCAGCTTTACCGGCTCTTTCGCCCACTCCTGTTTCGCCTTTTCGATCCAGTCGCTTTTCTCCGCCCACTTGATCGAACAGCCAAAAACCTTGGTGGTTTTTATCGGTGGCTCTTTGCCGGCCAGCAGCGCATCGATAGCGTTGCGCGCATCCAGGGTCGTGGGCGTCTTACTGGGTTTTTCTACGTCGTCGACCCGGCCGCTATAACGCAGCTTACGGTCTTTATCAAAGATGAAAACATGAGGTGTGGCGATGGGGCCGTATTTTTTTGCGACATCCTCGGTCTTACCATCATATAGATAGGGAAAATTGTAGTGCTTTTCGGCGGCGCGCCGCTTCATCTCCTCGAAGCTGTCGCCCATATCCGTATAGCCCAGCTCGTCGAGGCGGATCGATGTAGGGTCGTTGGGCATGATGGCTACGACTGCCACTCCTTTACCGCGATAGTCCGAGGTCAGCCGGATCAGCCGATCCTCGTATGCCTGCGCGGTGGGGCAGTGGTTACAGGTAAAGACGATGACCAGGACGCGCGCATCTTTAAATGAAGAAAGGCTGTACTCCTTTCCATCCGTAGCGGGAAGCGTGAAGTCAGGGGCGGCGGAGCCGATCGGGAGTGTTGGATGGTCTTCGCCCCACGGCCCCGGCTCGCCTGCACGGCCGGCGACAAAAGAAAGGCATAGCAGAAGGAGGGCACAATACTTCATATGGCAGTTTTAATTTACGGAAGTTACAAAAATTACCAGCGCAATTTCCCGCCTAATCACTAAATTGAAGGTCCTGATGTAGTAATGATGTAGTGAAATTTCGGGTCCGTGCATCAGGGAGCCGTAAATTACACGCGCAACGAATTGTTCCATATGGGTCGCCCCGTGGGCGCCCGCTTAAAAAACACACGCACATGCACAGCAGAAGGTCCTTTCTAAAAACCACAGCAGTCTATTCCGCCGGCATCCTTGCCGCACCTTCCATTTCCAATGTCTTCGCCGCCGGCAAGCCGACTATCGGCCTCCAGCTGTATACCGTCCGCGATGCGATGGCGAAGGACCCGAAGGGCACCCTGGCCAGGGTCGCCGAGATCGGCTACAACTCCCTCGAAGGCGCCACCTATACCGGCACGGAAACGTTCTATGGCATGGACCCCAGGACCTTTGCCGCCGTCCTCAAGAGCAATAACCAGGTCATGCGCAGCTGCCACTACCGCCTCGGCGAAGACGGCATGGGCCTGGCCGACCCCAACAAAGGAACAGTGCTCCACGACTGGGACAAGGCCGTAGCCGACGCCCACGCCCTCGGCATCCGGTACATGGTCTGCGCCTGGCTCTCCCCCAAAGAGCGCCTGGGCCTCGATCACTATAAGAAGATGGCCGAAGAGTTCAACACCGCCGGTGAAAAATGTAAAAAGGCGGGCATCCAGTTCTGCTACCACAACCACGACTTCGAGTTCGACAAACAGGACAACAAATATCCCTACGACGTTCTGCTGGATAACACCGACCACAGCCTGGTAAAGATGGAGATGGACCTCTACTGGGTCACAAAGGCGGGTCAGGATCCGATAAAGCTTTTCAACCAGCACCCCGGCCGGTTCCCGCTGTGGCACCTGAAGGACATGGACAGCACGCCTGCTCATGCCTTTACCGAAGTAGGCAACGGGACCATCGACTTTAAGAAGATCTTCGCCAACAGGGAAAAGGCCGGCATGAAGTATTTCTTCGTCGAACAGGACAAATGCCCCGGCTCGCCCTTCGACAGCATTACCAAAAGCATCAGCTATATAAAGAAGAATCTGGTTTAGGTCCCGGGGGACGCGGCCGCGGCGGCGCCATCCGACGCTCCCGAGCCGCGGGCGTGCAACTCCATCAAAAAATCAAAGAGGTTGGTCTCGGTCGCTATCTTCAGCTTTTTACGCAGACGGTAGCGACCAATCTCCACGCCGCGCGTGGAAATATTCTCCAGCTGCGCGATCTCCTTGCTCGAAAGATTCATCCGCAGATAGGCACAGAGCTTCATCTCGTGCGCGCTCAGCGAGGGATAGGCGCTTTTGAGTATCCGAAGGAAGTTGCTGTGGACCTTGTCGAAGTGCACTGCAAACTGCTCCCAGTCCTTGTCCATCTTGTTCTCCTCCTCGAGGATCCGCAGCATTTTCTTGAACTCGTCCGCCGAGCCGTCGCCGTTGCCCGCCTTCTTGAGGCGCACCAGCTCTTCCCGGATATTGCTTAGCAGCTCACCCTTCTGTACCAGGTGCATGGCGGCCGAAGCCAGCTCGGTATTCTTGTATTCGATCTCCGATTCTAACTTCTCGTTCTTCAGCTTGACGATCTCCTTCTCGGACTTCTCCATTTCCAGCTGGTGCAGGTATTGCAGCCTCCGCTGCTCCTCCTCGTGGCGCCGCTGCTGTCTGCGGAATATCCGCCGCTGCCAGAGAAAGAGCAGGTAGACCAGCCCGGCAAGCAACAGCACATAGGCGCCATAGGCCCAGGCAGTCTGGTACCAGGGCGGGAGAATGCTGAATCTATAGCTGCACACGGACGACTCGTTCCCCAGGTTGCTCTTCGACCTGACCTGGAAGATATAGTTGCCCGCAGGCAGATTGGTGTATTCTTTTTCTGTTTTTTTCGACCATGCCGACCAGTCCCGGTCAAAGCCCTTCAGGCAATAGCTGTAGGTAATGCTGTTCTGCGCGGCGTACAAGGGGGACGTATATTCGAAATGGAGACCGTTGAATTTGCTGGAAATGCCAGGGCCCAGGCCGGCTGGTCCGAGGCTGTCGCCCACCTCCCCGTAATAACCGGCGAAGAGCAGGCTGTCGGTCTTGCCCAGGGCATGGACGCTGCGTATCCTCACCTGCAGCTGATAGCGGTTCTTCTTGTATTCTTCGTAGTTGATATGGTAGAAGCCTTTCTCGGCCCCTACAAAGACATTGTATTTATTGTAGGGATAGATGTGCTCATAGTCCGCCACCATCTTCCCGCTGAGCTCAGGGAAGTAAATGGTCTCCGGCTGAGGCCCCGAAAGGTCCACGACACCAAGGCCATCGTCTTCGATGAACCAGATATTGCCCGACGCGTCCTCTTTCAGGTGCCGGATATTCCTTTCCCCGAAAAAGCCCTTGAACAAGGGAGAGAGCTCAAAAGCGTCCGACTTTGGATCGTATTCATATACCCCCTTCTGGGTGGTGACGACAATTTGGTTCTTTATCTTGAACAGATGATTCCTCAGATTAGAAGGAAGCCCATTCCGGTCATTATAATACCTTATCCTGGGATGCGCCGTATCGCTCATGTCTATCCGGTAGACGCCCCGGTAGGGATGGGCCACCCAGATGGTATTGTTGTTGTCGATGGCCATGAACTGCGACCAGGCCGAATAGCCCGGCAGACTCCTTTCCAGCGTGAAACGGTCTTTCCCGTACCGGATCAGGTCGATCCCCAGCGCGCTCCCCCCGATGACCAACGATGAAGGCAGGACGTTGGAAAAAGGCAGGAAGGTCCAGTGCGACGCATGGGCGTTGATGGGTATCAGCCGGTCATTCCTGATCTGGAAGGCCCCGTCGTGATGACCCAGCAGCAGGTGCCCGTTGATCTCGGAGAGCTCGAAGGTAGAACCCTTGGTATTGGGAACGGACCTGAACTCCCCCCGCAGCATGCTGAGGTCGTCGATATCGTCCACCGGCAGGCTGTAAAGTCCGTTGGAGGTCCCCACAAACAGCTCCTTATTATATATAATAGATGTATAGCCGTAGCCCTCGTTCATCTTTTCGGGATAGATATGCTTTACGGAGTTGTTATAGGCGATAAGGTCGATGCCGTTGTCCAGTCCCATCCAGAGGTTCTTGTTCTTGTCCAGGAAGAGCATCAGGATGTTGTTATTCTGCAGGCCTTCCTTCCGGGAGAGGTTCTGTATGATCTCCCCTTTTTTGCTGACGATATAGGTGCCGTCGAGGTTGGTCCCGATGGCCAGCCAGTCCTTGTTGACGGATATGGCAGTCAGGACGCGCTGGTTCGTAAAAGGATCGGCCCCCGCGAAATGAAAAGGAGTGAGCGTCTTCCCGCCGGTCAGGATATAAAACCCCGTATTCACCGTCCCGAGAAAGCTGCTGTCCTTGCCGATGGAGAACAGACAGGTCGCCAGGTAGTTGGCCGGCAGCGTGCCGGTCTTTATAAATGGCGCCCAGAGCCCATTCCTGAACTCAAGCAGCCCATTCTTTCCGTCCTGGGCCACCAGCTGGCCGTTGCTTTCCCCCAAAAACAACCATTCGGAGGCTGCTGGGTATACAGTGACCGTCTTATTGCTGAGCTGGAATATCTTCTCCCGGCAGAGAAAGAAGACGTCATTGCCGGAGACTACGGTAAACCAGATATCCGAAAAGGAATAGTCTTTCTCGTGGAGCAGGCTTTTTAGAGAAGTAAAGACCAGCCGCCCCCCCCTGTCGGGGGAGAAATACCCAAAATCGTCCTGGGCCCCGACATAGATGCGGTTGTCCTTTCCGATGGCGACAGATCGGACGACGGTCCTGGTCGCGACCGGATAGCATTTCCAGTAATTCCCGTCGAAGCTGAGGAGACCTTCGTAGTTGGCAAAATACATTACCCCGTTGGCGTCCTGTGCGACTCCCCGGTTTTGCGTGCCCGCATTATAGCTATCCCGGGGGTAATTGATGATATCGGGGATCCCGATGGTGTTCTGTCCGGAGCAAACCTGGGCCGTCCAGGTCAAAAATGTCATAAAAATGGCAACTCGCAATCTCATTCACTTAAAGATAAAATATTTTGAACATCGCCCGGGGGAAAGAAGTAGCTTAGAAAAGGCTTAGTGAGATTTGATGTAGCGATGTTGTGGCAAAAAAGGGCGTTCACAGCGGGGACGGGAAGTGTGATGTAGTGTTGATGTAGCCAAAAACTGGCGTTTTGAGCAATCGGCGTATAAATTTGTCGTGGTAAACGAGAACCCAATGATACCCAAACAAACTAACGTTTTGCTGCTGCTTTCAACGCTGCTTTCTTTCTCTTTCTCCCTTAACGCCCAGAGCCTTGGCATTTTTGAAGGTCATGGGGATGTAGGCACGAAGGTCAAACCCGGCAACGCCACCTTTATCCCTCAAACAGGTCAGTATGTGATCACCGGCGCCGGCTACAATGTCTGGGCCGACCACGACGAGTTCCAGTATGTCTGGAAGAAGATGAAGGGCGATTTCATCCTCTATACCCGGGCTGAATTCCTGGGTAACTGGGTCAACTACCACCGGAAGGTCGGCTGGATGGTCCGCAAGAGCCTCGACGGCAACTCTCCCCATGTCAATGCCGTGGAGCACGGCGACGGTCTGACCTCTCTGCAGTTCCGCCGCACGGCCGGCGCCCAGACCGAAGAGCACAAGCTCAGCCTCACAAAGGCCAATATCCTGCAGCTCGAGCGGAAAGGGAACCAATATATCATGCGGGCGGCCATCTACGGTGAACCGTTTGTCACCGATACCATCTCCGGGATCGACCTGGGCGACGAGGTCTATGTGGGCCTGTTCGTGGGCTCGCACAACTCGGACGTTCTCGAGACCGGGGTCTTCAGCAATGTTAGCATCACCGTCCCGTTCAAAGGCGAGGCCGACCAGCGGACCCAGATGACCCTGGGCAGCAACCTGGAAATACTGGAGGTCGCCTCGGGACACCGCGAGACCATCTACCAGGCGCCCTACTCGATACAGGTGCCCAACTGGACACCTGACGGAAAGAGCCTCATTTTTAACGACGCCAAAGGAACGATCTTCAAATTTGACCTGGCCAGCCGTACGCCTACGCCGATCAATACGGGTACGGTCACCAATAATAATAATGACCACGTCATCTCCTTTGACGGTCAGCAGCTTGGCCTGAGCAATTTTGTCCGCGACCTGGGCGGGTCGATCATCTATACCGTACCTATCAGCGGCGGAACGCCGAAACAAATAACACCCAGGGGCCCGTCGTATCTGCACGGGTGGTCGCCGGACGGGAAGGACCTCGTCTTCTGTGGCGAACGCAACGGGGAGTTCGACGTCTATAAGGTCCCCTCGGCGGGAGGAAAGGAGATCAGGCTTACCACGACACAGGGTCTGGATGACGGTCCCGAGTATACGCCGGACGGACAGTATATCTATTTCAATTCCGTGCGATCGGGGCTGATGCAGATATGGCGGATGAAACCCGACGGCAGCGGACAGGAGCAGGTGACCAATGACGACCTCAACAACTGGTTCGCCCATATCTCCCCGGACGGGAAATGGTTTGTTTACCTGTCCTTCCTCAAGGAGGAGACCCCTGCCGGCATCCACCCGCCGTACAAGCACGTCTATATCCGGCTGCTGCCGATCGATGGAAAAGGCACGCCCAGGGTCCTGGCCTATGTCTATGGCGGGCAGGGCACGATAAATACCCCGTCCTGGTCACCCGACGGTAAGAGGATAGCGTTTATCAGCAATAGCGACATGAGCGCTAAATAGACTTGGAGTATCTTGCTGCTTATAATCGTAAGCCATGAAAAAAGCCATTGGATGTTGTTTCTTCATTTCAATATGCCTGCCCCTCCCCGGCTGGACCCAAAGCCTCGTGCGTCAAACCAGGCTTTCTCATTTTAATCTCCAATCCTCCGCTGTCGTAAAGGAGCGAGGCGACAGCCTCTCCTCCGTAAACTACCGCGAAACCAATTATTGGTTTCCGGTGACCGTCCCCTGCACCGTCCTGACCGGGCTCGTCGCCAATAAGGTCTATCCCGATCCCTATATCGGAATGAACAATATGCTTATCCCTGATGCCTCTGATACATTTAATCACGAGTATCATCTGGAGCAATACAGCTATCTGCCGGGTGAGCCCAATCCCTGGAAGAAGCCGTACTGGTACCGGACAAGCTTCTCTGTGCCTGCCCGAGACAAGGGCCGGCACTTCGAGCTGGTCTTTAAGGGGATCAATTACCGCGCGGAGGTCTGGGTCAACGGCCGGATGATCGCCGACTCGGCGAAGATGGTGGGGATGTTCGAAGAATTCGACCTCGACGTCAGTAGCGCCATCCAGGCTGGAGGAGAGAATGCCCTGGCGGTGAAGATCTATCCGCTCGATACGCCGGGTGAGCCCGCCACGCCACAGCTGGAGGCGCTCGACGACTTTTATGAGAACGGCGGACCGACCGGCGATATCGGCAAGAACGTCACCATGCTCAGCTCGGTAGGCTGGGACTGGATACCCGAGGTCCGCGACAGGAATATGGGCATCTGGCAGCCGGTCTATCTCCGGACCTCCGGCCAGGTGACCATCCGCCATCCAAGGATCATCACCGAACTGCCGGCCCTGCCAGACACCAGCCTGGCCAGTCTTTCCCTCGACCTCGACCTCGTCAATCATGGCCAGACGGGACAAGGCCGGCTCGACATCACCATCAGTCCGGACAACTTCATCGGCCCTGCCCCCATCCATATTACAAAGACCCTCTCCCCGGCCGGCGCAACAACAACAACACTGCATCTTTCCGCAAAAGATATACCGGCGCTTTACTTACACCAACCCCGCCTCTGGTGGCCAAACGGGTACGGACAACCGAATTTGTATCGCATTCGTCTTCAGTATAAGGATGCGGGCGGCGTTTCAGAGGATACCTCTTTTGTCTTCGGCATCCGAACGGTCAGCTCGTCTACCGCCAGTGTCAATGGCTGGATACGCCGCGACTTCTTTGTCAACGGCCGCCGCGTACACCTGGTGGGGGGCGCCTGGGTACCCGATATGATGCTGAACCGCGACCGCCAGCGCTATGACTATGAGCTGCGGCTCTGCCGCAACGCCAACGTCAATATGGTCCGCATCTGGGGCGGCGGGCTGGGGGAGACAGATGATTTCTACGAGCTGGCCGACCGCTATGGGATGCTGGTCTGGCAGGACTTCTGGATCACCGGCGATACCAACGGCGGCTTCAAAGGATCGGCCGACTGGCCACTGCAGTCGTCGGTGTTTATAGACAATGTCATCAGCACCATCTACCGTATCCGCAACCATCCCAGCCTTCTGGTATGGACCGGCGGCAACGAGGGCCATGCCCGCGAACAGCTCTACAACGCAATGCGCGACAACGTCGCCACGCTCGACGGCACCCGGCCCTTCATACCATGCTCTTCAGGTTTCTCCAAAGCGCCGAAGGACTGGAAGGCCAGCTGGCCCGACAACCAGCCTGCAGGCGTATACAGCGGCGGCCCTTATTCCTGGCAGGACGACGCACAGTACTATCGGCTGGTCGACGCCGGAAAAGACTGGGTTTTTAAAGACGAGACGGGAATACCCTCGCAGCCACCCTATAATACACTGTCGAAGATCATCCCCAACCTGGTACCGGACAAGAACCTGCCCTACCCGCTGAACAATACCTGGGGCTATCATGACGCCTGTACAGGCAACGGAAAGTACGACACCTATTATAAGGCGATGCTCGACCGCTATGGCGCGCCTACCAGCATCCGCGACTTCTCCGCCAAGATGCAGCTGCTCAACGCCGGGGGCTACAGGGCCATCTTCGAAGCAGCCGGCCACCGACTGAATGAGACAGGAGGCGTCATGCTCTGGAAACTGAACGCTGCATTCCCCAGCGTCGTCTGGCAGGTCTTCGACTGGTATCTCGAGCCCAACGCCGGCTATTATTTTATGCAGCGGGCCTGTGAGCCGGCGCATATCCAGCTGAACCTCGACGATTCGTCCGTCGCGGTCGTCAATCGTACCTATATAAAGCGGACCGGCCTGCACTATGACGTGCAAGTCATCAGTATCAACGGCACGACATTGTTCACCCAGCAGGGACAAACCAGTCTCGACACCACAGACGTAAAATCGCTGATATCGGTCAGAGAGGTCCTGCGGGCGACACAGGGCGTGTCCTTTGTCCTGCTTCACCTGCGCGACGCCCAGGGCAGAACGTTGTCGCGGAACGTCTACTGGATGTCCCCTGGTCATGATTTCCTCGCGCTTAGTCATATGCCATCCGGCCGCGTGCAGGCCAAAGTGCTCGCCACAGTAAAAAAAGAAGGCTATACCAGCTGGACGCTGCAGCTGTCCAATGTTTCTTCGCAGCTGGCCTTCTTCCTGAACCCCCAGGTCGTAAAAGACGGGGAGGAAGTCCTGCCGAGCTATTGGTCCGATAATTATTTCTCTATCCCGGCCGGGCAGTCAGTAACGGTAAAGGCTAGCTGCCCAACCACGCTTACCGGCGACAAGCCGCAGCTGAGACTCGAGGGCTGGAATATCACCGCCTCGACACAGCCCCTGTAGTGGCCGTCCTCAACCGCGCGCCACAACGGGCGTCTATCCGTTCGTCTAACCGGGGCGTCTAACCGTGTGTCTAACCGTTCGTTGCTTTTTATACCTATAACGGATTGATGTCCGAAAATCGTTCAGAATTGAATCAGATTCCCTCTTATTTTTAATTTTATCCCGGGCACTTACTTGCATTTTTGGATCGTGGCATATACATTCGCTCACGTAAACCATTATCCCCAGAAAACGACTAAATCTAAGACCCTATGCCCGCTGAAAACAGACCACCTTATCTGTCACTCTCTCTATTTGCCCTTCTCCTGACATTATGTCAAATATCCAAAGGGCAGTCCCTTGATAGTTCGGATTATCCGGTATTATGGCTGAAGGCAGACAGTGGAGCCCTCAGCGGCAACGCCTGGAAAGACGTCACAGGCAAAGGACACGACGCGATAGTCTTCGGACAAAGCTCGCATCAGTATCCCCTGCTCAATTACAATTTCACAGCATCGTTCAACGGCGCCGACGACTCGGTACGGATACCGGTGAACCTGGACAGTCTTTCGGAGATCACCGTCATCGCAGTGTTTCAGCCAGCCGACACAGCAGAGTCCGGCGTCTGGGGGACAGCTGAGGCACTGGCCCGGAATACGATGATGACCACCAGGAGAGTAACGGGGCCCGATGGCCGCATTGACAGTGTTCAGTCGCAGCAAAACCTGGCGATACTCAGCACAGTGGTCCAGAACTGGCGGCAAAGTCTGAGCCTCAGCCCGTCGGCCTATCTTATGTTCGCCTCTTCCGGCGGCGGAGCGCCCTTGCCCGCGTTCAAGGGCAAGCTGGCCGAGCTTCTCATTTTCGACAGGGCGCTGGACGTCGTGACGCAGATACAGTATGAGACATATCTGGCCATAAAATACGGAATACCTCTTCAGAAAGGAAATTATATCAGCGCCGATCGCAGAGTGATCTGGGACGCTGGAAAGAACAAGGATTATATGTATCGAATAGCCGGTATCGGCCGCGACAGCTATTTCGGGCTGCAGCAGAAGCAGTCCATCAGCGCCGTTGACGCCGACAGCCTGCTGGTTATAAGCACAGGCTCGCTGGCCGGAACAAATACTTCAAATGCCGGAACGCTGAACAACAGGGACTACCTGCTGTGGGGCGATAATAACAAGGCCCTGAGCTTGTCTGCGACGCCGGATAGTCTGCTGATGATGCTCAACCGGTCATGGCTGATGTATGTCAACGGCTCTACTGCTAATAACATCGGGACGGAAGTCCGCCTGAGGCGAAGCCAGCTGGCTTCGGTCCCTTCCGGCTATTGGATGGTGGTTAACCCCGGAGGATACGCAGGATTTCCTGTCGACAGTCTCACCTATATTTTTCCCGACCAGCTTTCAACGGACAACATCGCTATTTACCGCGGCCTTCAATGGGACAAAGATCAGTCCGGCAAGGACCTCTTTGGTTTTGCGCAGGCCCGCGACCTGCTGCTCAAGCTGAAGGTGCTCGATAGTCCAACGTGTAGCCAGCCGCAGGCCGGCAAGGTCCTGCTGCAGGCCATCGGAGGCGAAGCCCCGTTCGGCTATCGCATTATGGACGACTCCGGCCGCCAGGTGGGTAGCGGGACGCTGACAGATTCGGCGAATACGGCCCGGGTCGGGAACCTGCCCATGGGCGCCTATCGCATATGGCTGACAGACGGCAGCGGCCACCAGTCGATGCGCCGTCTTACCATGAATGTGCCAGTGGCGGAGAACCTGCCACTGGACCTTGGTGCCAGCCAGAGCCTTCCTCAGGGCGGAGAGATCATCCTCGACGCATCACGGAATATCACGACCTCTGCCGTACAGAGCTATCAATGGAGCGGCACCAACGGTTTTAATTCAATGGCGCCTGTCATTGCCGTTCGCGAACCCGGCGTATATGCCGTAAAAGTGACTAGCACGGCGGGATGCGTCTTCAACGACCAGGTGACGATCTCCGGTCCGTCGGAGCAGGATATCCGTGTCTACCCCTCTCCTTCTACAGATGGAAATTTCACGGTCAGCGTTTCCCTTCCGCAGTCCGGAGACGTATCGGTCTCGGTGTATGACCTCGCCGGCAACAAGCAGCAGGAAATGGCGGGAAAGAACAATACAGAATACCGTTTCCCAGGCCATATCGACACTCCCGGCATGTATATGATATCGGTCAAGACAGCCAGGGGCGTCGAGTCCAAAAAGCTCCTGATCCTCTAACCAACTATTATACGCTATCCTCTAACCAATTCAAGATACAAACCGTATCCAATGAACCAAACCTTTACCCGAACACTACGGTGCTTATCAGCGCTGCTGTTTATCACCCTCAACGTATTTGCAAAGGCTCCGGGGCATACCGGCAAAGAGTATGCGCCTCGCCGGTATTATTCAGCCGACAGTTCGACCGGCAAGCTGTTCCATGTATATCTGAAAGCCCCGTTGAGGGGCAACGAGCGCGTCTACCTTTCGTATGACCTCGATGGAGTACAGGACTATACGGCGGTCAGCCGGAGCATCAACGACCAGCTTTCGACGGGCGGCTATCTCATCCGGAAAAGAGCAGGATGGGCGAAGCAGCGCGAGCGGCTGAACCCGGCCTGGCTGAAAAGCGGCGACAACATGATCCGGTTTACATTGCCGCGGGAGGCCGGATATGACTATAAGATCAGGAATCTCTCGATAGAGGTCCTTCCCGCAGCCAGCCAGGACGATGAAAGTCCTTCTATCGTGCTGCAGCAGCCCTCGACGGCCTGTTACGATCATCAGGCGTATGTAAAGGGTTTCCTCACCGGAAAGGAGAATGACAAGGCGACCGTACGCCTCGGCAATGCTTCGGTGCGCGTCTGGAAGGGAGCATTCGAAGCTATACTGAAAAGGCCTGACAGCGTGGGCACGGATTGGTCATCGACGATCGTGGTAGAGTACCCTGACGGCAGGAAAAAACGGCAGACGGTACGGTTCTCCGGCGACGAGAAAGCAGATTTTTTCTATGAGCTCGACGGCACTGTCGTACACGCTCAAAAGCGCCTTGGCCAAAGCCAGGCGGGCGCCCTTTCTGCAGGCGGTGCGACGATCGCTATTCCCGTCGGGGCATTGCGTGCTGCTGCTACGGTCTCACTGACCGTGCTTCGGCCGATAGACCTGCCGGCCCTCGACGCCGGACTGGTGAATGTAACTCCGGATGAGGGTGGGTTCAGGTTCTTACCGCACGGTACGCTATTCAGAAAAGATGCCGGACTTACTATTGACTACGATGAAGCGAAAATACCCGATGGGTATACGGCAAAGGATATACGGACCTATTATTTCGATGAGAAGAAAAGGCACTGGGTCGCTCTTCCCCTGGACAGCGTGTCAGAGCGCAAGGGTAAGATCTATGCGCGTACCCAGCATTTCACGGATATGATCAATGGGGTGCTGAGGGTGCCCGAGTCGCCGCAGGTGGAGGCGTATAACTCCACTTCGATGAAAGGCATAAAGGCAGCCGACCCCAGCGCTGCCGTCAATCTGATCCACCCGCCCGCAGCCAGCCACCTGGGCAACGCTTCGCTTGCCTACCCGATAGAGCTGCCGGCCGGACGCGCCGGCCTGCGGCCCAGCCTGTCGATCGCCTATAACAGCGCGGGAGGCAACGGCTGGGTAGGCGTAGGTTGGGATCTTTCCATTCCAGCTATCGGAATCGACACAAGATGGGGTGCTCCCAGATTTGACGCGGCCAATGAGACCGAGACGTATGCGCTGAATGGAGCGCAGCTCAGCCCCGTGGCTCACCGGGGAGACCTGCAGGCGAGGTCTGCTGACAAACGGTTCTTCCCCAGGGTGGAAGAGGCCTTCGACAGGATCATCCGTCACGGCAACAGCCCGCAAAACTACTGGTGGGAGGTCACGGATAAAGAGGGGACCAGCCAATACTATGGCGGCGACCCGTCTACGGGCTTTGACCCGGGTACTACGCTGAGTGATGCATCGGGGAACATCGCCTATTGGGCGCTTCGCGAGACCCGTGATCTGCACGGCAATTTCATCCGCTATACCTACACCAGGGTCGGCGATCCAGGACTGCCTGGTAGCCCGGTCATCGGCTACCAGCTGTATATCAGCAAGATCAGCTACACGGGATACAATGGCAAGGAAGGCAATTATACCGTCTTATTCTCGCGCGACCGCGATATCGACGGGAAAACCACGCGGAAGGACGTTTCCATCAGTGCTATCAACGGTTTTAAGCAGGTGACGGCCGACCTGCTCCGCCGCATCGACGTGCAGCTCGACGGCGTCGACATCCGCCACTATGAGCTGACCTATAAGGAAGGTGCATTCTACAAGACGCTGCTCGCGGCGATCAGCCAGTACGATGCAGCCGGCAACTTTTTCAACCAACACACATTCGACTATTATAACGATATCGGTTCGGGTACATCGCTGATCCCCCTGATGCAGCCCCATTCGTGGGTGACAGGATCAGACAATGTCCACGGCAGCATGATCACCCATCTCAGCGGATTTACCGACGAGGCTTCAGCGCTCAGCGGGACAAAGACCAACGACCTTAATGCCGGGGTGACCGTATCCGTGGGGATCGGCGCTGACGTTACGAGCAAGGTCAACTCCGTCGGCGGATCGCTGAACTACTCGCAATCGAAAAGCCAGGGTCTGCTCGCCCTGATCGATATCAACGGCGACGGTCTGGCGGACAAATTATTCCTCGACGCGGGCGGCAATACGCTGTATTATCGTCCTAATCTGTCGGGAACATCGGGCAAGACGGGCTTTGGCGACAAGATCGCGATCGATGGCATCAACGTCTTCCAGAAGGACAAGTCGACGGGATATACTGTCGGCATCGAGGCCGTAGCCTTTGATGCACTGATGGCCGGCGCCAATACCGGCAAGACTACGACGACCACGACGATCTACTTTACAGAGGCAAACGGCGACCAGCTGCCCGATATCGTAAAGGAGGGCACGGTCTATTTTAATCATATAGATACCACCACCGGTCGGATTACTTTTACGCCTACCAGCTCGGGTACACCCAGCCCTATTTTCGCAGGTATAAAGATCAGCAACGACCTGATCGACCCTGTCGAGGCGGAGAAGGAAAGACAGGAGGCGATCGACAACAATCCCCTGCAGGACGTGGTAAGAATGTGGCAGGCGCCGTATAGCGGAACCATCAATGTTACCGCTCCCGTACAGCTGTTGCCTTCCAACGACCCCGAACGGGCTTCGACACCTGCCGACGGAGTGCGGGTGGCTGTACAGCTGAAGGGGACCGAGCTCTGGAGCCAGACGATCGGTGCGGACGACTATTCCATACACCAGCCTGCGGGAATCAGCGGGCTGTCGGTTCAGAAAGGAGACAGGATTTATTTTCGCGTGGGTTCCATCGACAACGGCTCCTATGACTCTGTGAGCTGGGATCCGGTGATCGATTATGTGGGACAGGACCTGCAGGCCACCGACGCCAACGGCAAGACGCTGTATCATTTTGACGCCGCAAAAGACTATATTCTGAGCAGCGCACAGACAGTGTCGCCTCCTATCAATGGTCAGGTGAACATCAGCGGCTCCTTTGTAAAGCCCGTGACCACGGAAGACGTAACGCTGATCATCCGGCAAACCGACGCCAATGGCGTAACCACCACGATCTGGCAGCAGACCTATCCGAAGGATCAGGCCGTGAATACGACCGTCGCGGTGAATAATGTATCGGTGAGCAATACCAGCCGGTATAGTTTCCTCGTGTCATCGCCCACCAATATCGACTGGACGGCGACCAGCTGGCTGCCGACCATGACCTTTATCAGCGCAGCCGATGCCAGCATCGACCTGACGCAGACCACTATACAGACGCCTGTTGTATGCCAGTACACGCTGCTGGCCAGCGTGCTGCAGCCGAGCCTGCCTTATAAGGTCTCGCTGGGTGATGCGGCACAGCATACGATCACGATCACGCCCCAGGTGACGATCGACCCGCTGAAGGCTACGGGCCAGGCAGGCCTGGGCACCATTATATTCTCTGTCAAGCAGCAGGGCGTATTGCTGGGAGAGGTGAGCATGCCCGTCCAGAACGGCGCGCTCCAGTCCGGCAACTACGCGCTCAATGTGGGCGTCCACAACAATGATCTTATTTATATCGAATACCATGTCGCCAATAACGGCCTGGCTGCCGCAATCACCGGTGCGACGGCCGCGATCACCGGGGACATCACCGACCAGGCGCCGGCGGGCCTGTGGTCTTCGGTGCCGAAGAATGGCAAGGAGGAAGATATTATTTTCGGCAGCTTATACCGGGGCTGGGGACAGTTCGCGTGGAATGGTAACCGTGACTGGGCAACACAGCCCATCGACGAAAGTCTGCTCCACCCGAGCGACCAGATCCAGGCGAAGCAGGGGGTAGACCCCACGGCGCTTGCCCAGCAGAAGGGGAGCCAGCTGACGGCATCTCAGACCTATGATCCCAAGACAGACCGGTTCATCATTCTCGTAGCCAACGCCAGCCAGCAGCGGTGGGCCGGCTATGACCCGCAGGTATTCGTGAAGGGTATCAACATGAGCAGCAGCCGTCTGGGCCAGGACGACCTGAGCCCGCTGCAGGTGAACACCGGCGGCGACGGCACCGGCTCACCCGGCGTCGATAAGGTCAGCAAGGTGACCAGCACGTCGTTCACGCTGGGCGCGAGCGTCGGAGGTTTTGGCGGCAGCGCCAGCTACTCCACCTCGACATCCAAAACCCTGACGGATTTTATGGATATGAACGGCGACCACTACCCGGACGTCGTCAGCCAACGGATCATCCAATATACGGACGCCCGCGGGGGTATGTCTTCCAGGACGGCATCCAACGGACAGATACAGGAGACGGGAAGTACGACCACGGGTGTCAGCCTCTCCGGTTCGGGAAAGATCCCGACCTCGATCTTCCGTAACATGCCTTCCGGCGACCAGCATACCGATGCCGGCAACTCCCAGACCAACTCGGGGACGGCGAAGATCAGCGCCAGCGGCAATGTCGGTGTAGTATTTGGAGACAATCACGCCAGCTTCGTATTTATCGACGTCAACGGCGACGGTCTTCCCGACCGGATTAACCAGTCCAACCACAACGTCGCCCTCAACCTGGGATATGGATTTGCCGCAGAAGAGGACTGGGGCATCGACGAGGCGCAATCCGGAAAAAGCAACTCCTTCAGCGGCGGTGGCGGCCTTGGTTTCACGAAGGACCAGGACAGCTATTCCATAGGGTTCAGCCTTTCGCGTTCTGAGAATTATTCGGACCACATACTTCAGGATGTCAATGGGGACGGCCTTCCAGACCTCATCACTTCTTCTGCCGCATTCAACGGGACCCAGCCGATACAGGTGCGTCTCAATACGGGCAACGGGTTTAGCAGTGAAGCGCTCAACTGGACTAACGCGAGTCTGCTGAACACCAACAGCAGCACCACCGAATCGGGTAACCTGGCGTTTACCTTCGGCTTCACCCTCTTCGGAACAGTTAAATTCACCGTCAATCCGAGCTTCAACCTGGGAGATGGCGCAAGCCGCGAGCTGGTTAAGCTGACGGACATCAATGGCGACGGCTATCCTGACTATATCACCTCTACCAAGGACGACAACCTGACCGTAGCCCTGTCTACGATCGGGCGGACCAATATGCTGAAGCTCGTCCGCCGGCCCATGGGCGCGTCCTTCTGCATGGATTATCTGCGCCAGGGCAACACGTATGATATGCCCAACAGCGTCTGGACCCTCACCTCCCTGAAAGTCTTCGACGGTTTTGCCGGCGACGGGCCCGACACCCTGCTGACAACCTTCGACTACCAGGGCGGGCGTTATGACAGGGACGAAAGGCAGTTCTATGGTTTCAGCAACGTAAATACCTATGCGCATGATGCCGCAAACAGGAATACGGTCTATTCGATAAATGCGGATACGTATAATAACGACAACTATTACGACAAGGGGCTATTGCGCTCTACGCTGGTAGCCAGCGGCGACGGTAAGAAGTATACAGAGCTGATCAATACCTACCAGCTGAAGGACATTTCCACCGGTGCTGCCCTCCCCGACACCTACACCACCAATGACGCCGGCGCTGCCTTCCCGGCCCTGGTCAGAGCCGAACACCGGTTCTACGAAGGACAGCCACAGGCGGGTAAGACGACGGCGGTGACCTATGGCTATGACGTCAATGGCAACGTGACGCAGTATACAGACCTTGGCGACGACGGCCCGCAGGACGATATCAGTGCCGTCATCTCGTATCACAGCGTACCCGATAAATATATCCTGAGCCTGCCCAGGTCTATTGTCGTCTCCGGATCGGGCAAGACCTACCGTAGAAGGGAAGGTACTATCGACACGCAGACCGGTGAGGTCACCCAGATCAGGCAATACCTCGACGACGGTACCGTAGCCGTGACGGATATGGGCTATGACGAGTACGGTAATATGATCAATATTATCAACCCGGCCAACGGCAGTGGCCAGCGTTTCCGCCTGGACTATACATTCGACGATAAGGTCCACAGCCATATCGTCAAGGCGGCTAACAGCTATGGCTATAGCTCATCTGCCGTCTACGACTTCAGATTTGGCGAGCTGATCAGCAGCACCGACCTAAACGGTCAGCTGATAACCCATACGCTGGACGACCTGGGTCGCATCGTCAGCACTACCGGTCCATTCGAGCACGCCTCGGGCGCGCCGTATACGCTCCGGTTCGACTATCACCCCGGCGCGGTGGTGCCCTGGGCACGTACGCTTCACTATGACCCCTTACATCCGGGCAACGATCTGGAGACCGTGACCTTTATGGATGGTCTTGGCCGTCTGCTGCAGACGAAAAAGGACGGCTCCATTTTCACCGGTGACGGAAAGGCGGACAGGGAGCAGATGATCGTTAGCGGTCGCCTGCTGTTCGACGGGCTCGGCCGCATGCGGGCCACGTACTATCCGCTGGCGGAAGATATGGGGACGGATAGCGTCTTCAACAAGACCTTCGACAATATTTCCCCCACACTGACGACCTACGACGTGCTGAACCGGGTGCTTACCACGACATTACCCGATGGGTCTGTCAACAGCAACGCGTATGGATTCGACAGGGACCGCCAGCAGGTGACACAGTTCAGCAAGAAGTCGGCGGATGAGAACGGAAAGGTCTCTGAACAGCTGACCAATGTCCGTGGAATGGTCTCGGGACACAGAATATTCACCGGCAAGGGAGACATCTGGACGAGCTTTACCTATGACGCCATGAGTCAGCAGCTGACAGCCACTGACGACCTGGGGGCAACAACGTCTTCCGAATACGATATGATGGGCCGCCTGGTACGCCGCACCCACCCCGACGAAGGGCTGACGCAGTATACCTATGACCTGGCCGGCAACAGGACGAAGATCGTCTCGGCCAATCTCCAGAAGGACAGCAGCGCCATCAACTATCATTATGAATTCGATCGGGTGACGGATATCCTTTATCCGCACAATCCCGAGAACAACGTACACTACACCTACGGCGCTGCCGGAGCGCCTTATAACCGGGCCGGCAGGGTTGTCGTCCAGGAAGACGGATCCGGGGCACAGGAGTTCTTCTATGGACCGCTGGGTGAAATGGTCAAGAACACCCGGACGATCGTCATCCCGAATGCGGGCGAACGGACCTTTGTTACGCAGTGGACCTATGATACCTGGAACCGGATGACCTCCATGATCTATCCGGACAGCGAAGTAGTCACGTATAACTATAACCTTGGCGGGCTGCTTTCGTCGATGTCCGGCAACAGGGCCGGTCAGGTCACGACCTACCTGCAGCAGCTGGGCTATGACCAGTTCGAACAGCGGCTGTTCCTTTCCTATGGCAACGGAACGAGGACCTCTTATGCCTATGAGCCCGACCGGCGCCGGCTGAAGAACCTCACCGCCACTACGGGTAAAGGCCGCAGGATAATGGACAATGTCTATTCCTATGACAAGGTGAATAATATCCTGGGTATTACCAACAGCGCTCCTGTCCCCTCCAGCAACCTCATGGGCGGATCGTCGCAGTATGCCTATAGCTATGATGACCTCTACCGGCTCACGACGGCGTCGGGTTTTTATAAGGGTCCCCACGAGCAGCAGCGGTATGGGGTTGCGATGGAGTACAACAGTGCCGGCAGCATTACCCATAAGACCCAGACGCACGACAAGTCGGATGGCTCTGGCGGTAACAAATGGATACCCCAGAAGAAGACCAGCTATGACCTTTCCTATACTTATGACGGCCGCCAGCCCCATGCGCCGTCGCATATCGGCAACCAGACGTATACGTATGACGCCGACGGCAACCAGACCGGCTGGACGGACGACCTGACAGGTCAGCGCAGAAGCCTGGTATGGGATGAAGAGAACCGCCTGCGCAGCGTTTCGGTGAACGGACAGCTCAACAGCTATGTCTACGACGCAGAAGGCGAGCGGGTGCTGAAGGGACAGGGCTCGGGACAGACGGTATTTGTCAACGGCAATACGAAGGCTGCATCGGGTGGCGTGGGCAACTTTACCGTCTATGTCAACCCCTATCTCGTCGTTCGCAGCGGGGAATATTCCAATCACTATTTCATCGAGAATCAGCGCATCTCCACGCGTCTCCAGCAGGGATGGCTGCAGATCGTCTCCTCGCCTGCCGCGGGAGATACTATCTCCTACGATAAGAAGGAGAAACGGCTCATCCAGTCCATCATGAGGGACATCAAGGGGCTGCAAGGCGATTCTTCGACGATGACAGCGATCACCGGTGACGACCCCCGCGGGCTTGGCGCCGGCAACGGAGTGGGCAACGACAACAACGGACTGGACAACAGCGGCAATGGGGACAGCACGAATAAGGGGAATCATTACGCTTATGGTAAACGGAAAGTGCTCACGACCCAAAGTTTCCTGTATTTTTACCACTCGGATCACCTGGGGAGCACGGGTTACGTTACGGATGAGTCGGGAGAGGTTTATGAACACCTGGAGTACTTTGCATCCGGCGAAACCTTTGTCGAAGAGCACAGCAATACCGACCGTATACCTTATCTCTTCAATGGGAAGGAGCTGGATGAAGAGACCGGATACTATTATTATGGCGCCCGGTATTATGATCCCCGTACGGGCATGTGGCAAAGCGTGGACTTTGCTGCAGATAAGATGCCCGGCTGGAGTCCGTACAGCTATACCTTTGACAACCCGGTAAGGTTTAATGATCCGGACGGCAACTGTCCGCTGTGTGCGCTGGTAGGCGCCGGCATCGGTGCCCTCGTTGGAGGAGGTATCGAGGCAGCTACCCAGCTCTACAACAGCGGCCATATCACCAACTGGAAGGCCGTTGGAGGCAGCGCTCTCCAGGGCGCGGTCACCGGAGGTGTAGCAGGTCTCACCGGGGGGGCCAGCCTGGTCGTTACCGTTGGAGCTTCTGCCGGCGCGAATGTCGTGGGCGGCGCGGCCAACAACCTTATCCAGGGTAAGAAGATAACCGTCAAGTCGGTCGCCACAGACGCCGCGGTCGGAGCCGTCTCAGCCATCGGCGGCAAGCTGATAGAAAAGGGGGCAGCAGCCATCCAGGTTGCGCGTACCGGAAAGGCCCTGCAAGCACTCGCTACGGAAGCCAAGGCCAATGTCGCGGCGACGGGCCTCAAGGAAGGGCAAAGAGGATTTGGTACTGCCGCGCACACCGAGTTCCAGCAGCTGGTCGAATCGGCGGAAATGAAAGGCGTCAAGACAGAGGCGAGCTACCTGGCCAAAAAGACCGTGAGCTATGGGACGAAAGGCAGCTCACGGGCAGACGTGGTGGTGACTAGGAATGGGAAGGTGATCCACGTATTCGACCTCAAGACGGGGAAAGCCGTACTTTCCGACGCCCAGGTGACCAAATATGTCAGGAATGTGCCGGGACTCAAGAGCGCTAAACAAGTCACCGCAATACACTAAAACGGACTATGAAGAATACAGTATTAAAATCGCTGTTCAACGACCACGTAAAGCAGCACCTGAAGAACCCCGGCTGGCAATACAAAGGGGATATGATCTATGAGGAGACGCCAACCGGGCTTCTCAAAGGGTTTTGCCTGAATAAATCCGGCTTTTCGGCCGAAGCGTTCGAACCGATCGCCTTTGTTATTCCCTTATACGTTGAGGAGGACGTACGTGTGCTTAGCTATGGTCAGACCCTCCGCAGCCCGGAAAAGCGCGACTGGTGGAAGTATGACGCGACAGCTGCGGACCGCATCGGACTCGACCTGGCCACCGCGATGAACAAGGGTGAAAAGGATTTTCTGTCGAAGATCAACGACGCGGAGGATTTTTACGATCGCTATAAGAAGGATATCAAATACACGATCCCTCATTATCAGGCGGTTGTCTGGTCGGCGGTATACGCGGGACGAAAGGACGGCGATAAGATCCTGGAGAAGTTTTATACCTATCTGGCCAGGCAGCCGGAAATGCAATATGACGAAATAAAGAAGATCTATTCCGACACAGAGAGGCTGATGCAGGCGAACGCCGAAGGAAGAAAGGCGCTGTTTGCAGAGTGGATGGAGCATACACGGAAGGCGGTATTGAAATAATTTTATTCACCCTTTGAGATATCTTGAAACCCCGGTCGGACGATGCTCTGGCCGGGGTTTTTGGCGTCTGGATCACCGGTCAGGCTGACCAATCCCGGGCAACTAATCTAAAAGAAAGGATATACCCAATTGTAAGAACCACTAAATTTACCTCATTAAATTTTGCGTATGAAAACTCTGATGTATCTAGGCCTTGCTGCTATATTTTTAGCAAATGACAGCGTCAAAGCGCAAGGCAAAGGCTGGCAATCATTATTTGATGGCAAGACCCTCAAGGGCTGGCGACAGGCAACCAAAGATTCGGTGCCTACCGCGGGCTGGAGCGTGGCTGACGGCGAGCTTGTCTTTGATCCTTCCAGAGGCCATGGAGGTGATGTTGTCACCGAAAGGTCTTTTAAGGATTTCGAACTCTCGGTGGACTTTAAGATCTCCGAAGGCGGCAACAGCGGCATCAAATATTTCTTGCTCCCCAATACTAACTTAGGTTGTGAGTTCCAGATCATCGACGACTCGAAGCATCCTGACGCCAAGCTGGGAAGGGACGGTGATCGTACGACCGGGTCGCTGTACGATATTATGCCTGCTCCGACCGACAAGCCGGTGAAGCCCGCAGGGGAATGGAACAACGCGCGCATCATCGTCCGCGGCGACAAGGTCGAGCACTGGCTGAATGGTAAGAAGATCCTCTCATATGACAGAAGCAGCGAAGAGTTCAGGCAGGCGATCGCCCTGAGCAAGTTCAAGAATACGAAGGGCTTTGCCATGGCCACCACATCTCCCATCCTGCTGCAGGCGCACGGCGACCTCGTCCACTATAAGAATATAAAAATTAAAGAACTATAGACCATGAAGAGAAGGAATTTCTTAAAGAATATGGCGGGCGGCGCCGCGGCCGTTGGACTGGGCGGCGTTGCCAGTAGTTTTGTCGGGACGGGATCGGATGACGTTGCAGCCGGGGCTTCTGGTCCGTCCGGGTTTACAGCCTCCAGCTATCGCAGGATCATAGGAGCCAATGACACTATCCGCATGGCGGTGATCGGCTCCAACGGAAGGGGCGCGGGCATGGCAGCCGTTTTTGCGCGCCAGCCGCAGACCGAGATCCTCTATGTTTGCGACGTGGAAGAAAAGGCGCGTCAGAAAGGGATCAACTCGGTGGTGATGGCGGGCAAGCCTGCTCCCAGGGGAGAGAACGACTTCCGGAAGATGCTGACCGTCAAAGACGTCGACGCTGTCTATATCGCTACTCCCGACCACTGGCACTCACCTGCCACCATCCTGGCCTGCGCCGCCGGCAAGCATGCGTACTGCGAAAAACCGCTGTCGCACAATCCGCGCGAGGGAGAGCTGGCGATTGCAGCAGCCGCAAAGTACAAGCGCGTCGTTCAGCTGGGTACGCAGCGGAGGTCCTGGAAATTATTGACTGAAGGCATCGGGCAGCTGCACGCCGGCGCCATCGGAAAGATCTATATGGTGAAGACCTGGTATACCAATAGCCGTAAGTCCATTGGTGTGGGTAAGCAGACGGCCGTGATGCCGGGACTCGACTACGATCTCTGGCAGGGACCCGCGCCACGCAAACCCTACCAGGACAACCTGATCCACTACAACTGGCACTGGTTCTGGCATTGGGGGACTGGCGAGGCCCTGAATAACGGGACGCACGAGATAGACGTAGCGCGCTGGGGCCTGGGCATCGACTATCCCCTTAGCGTCAACTCCACCGGCGGCCGCTATTTCTTTAAGGACGACTGGCAGACGCCCGACACCCAGCTGATAACGTTCCAGTGCCCGGAGGCAACGGTCAGCTGGGAGGGTAGGAGCTGTAGTTCTTTTAAGGTGCAGGGAATAGACCGTGGCGTGCTGTTCTATGGCACCAACGGGATCATGCTCACGGGTCACGACGGATATACCATCTTCGACGAGAAGGGAAATATCGTGAAGGAGATAAAGTCCAATGCGGTCATCGATGGCCGTAACTCCTCCAGCCCCAACGAGGGTCTTGACGCGATACACGTCGACAACTTCCTGAACGCCGTCCGGAAGGGGACCCCGCTGAATGCGCCGGTAACCACGGGCTTCAGGAGCACGCTCTGGGTGCAGCTGGGCAATATCGCACAGCGGGTAGGACATACCCTCCATATCGACCAGCAGAATGGTCATATCCTTCACGATGAAGAGGCGATGAAATTGTGGGGACGCGAATACGAAAAGGGTTGGGAGCCCAAAGTATAATCAACTATGAAGATCAATTTTTCAGCCGCTATAGCACTAGCTCTAATCCTGCCCTTGAGTAGCATTGCACAGGAAAGTAGCAAGGCCCGGGTACCGGCCGATTCCAGGTCGGCTGCCCCGGGTAAGATCTCTCTGATCACGCTGGACCCGGGCCATTTTCATGCGGCGCTGGTCCAGAAGTCCATGTATCCGGTCATCGATCCCGAGGTGCACGTATATGCCCCCGGCGGTCCGGAGCTGCAGGCGCACCTGGCGCTGGTGCGGCAGTACAACGAGCGGGCCGACCAGCCTACGCACTGGAAGGAGACCGTCTATGAAGGGCCGGACTATCTGCAGAAAATGATCTCGGAAAGAAAGGGGAATGTCGTCGTCATGGCGGGTAACAACCACCTGAAGACGGAGTATATCGACCGCGCCGTGCGGGCGGGGTTCAACGTGCTCAGCGACAAGCCTATGGCGATCGATGTGGCGGGTTTTCGGCTGCTGGCGAAGGCCTTTGACGAGGCTGCCGCCCGGCAGGTATTGTTGTACGATATCATGACCGAGCGGTCTGAGATCACCAATATCCTACAGAAAGAGCTGGTGCATCTCCCCGGGGTTTTCGGGGAGTTGCGTCCGGGCAGCGCGGCTGATCCTTCGGTGGTGATGGAGAGCGTGCACTTTTACTATAAGAACGTTTCCGGCAGGACGCTGACGCGACCCGACTGGTTCTTTGATCCTGCGCAGCAGGGTGAGGCGCTGGCCGATGTTGGTACGCACCTGCTGGATCTTGTGCAGTGGATCTGTTTTCCGTCCACCCCGCTGGACTACACGAAAGACATTCGGGTTCTGTCTGCCAGCACGTGGCCGACGCCGATGGGGCTGTCGCAGTTCTCGGTTATCACCCAAAAAAATGCCTTCCCCGCATTCTTAAAACCCTATTTGCGCGACGACACGCTACTCGAAACGCACGGCAACGGTGAGGTGACCTATCGCCTTCGTGACGTATATGCTCGCGTAACTGCACGTTGGGAGTATCAGGCTCCGGCGGGAAGTGGGGACACCCACCATGCGACATTCAAGGGGACGAAGGCGACGCTGGAGATCAGGCAGGGGGCGGGAGAAGGTTTCCAGCCTACCCTCTACATACTTCCAGTGTCCACCTCCGACGCGTACACCGCCGCTGTTGCAGACATTGTCCGACACCTGGCCACGCGATATCCGGGCATCACACTCAAAAAGGTCGCGGCCGGCTGGACCGTCGATATCCCCGCATCCTACAAAGTTGGCCACGAAGCCCATTTCGCGCAGGTGATGCAACGCTACCTCGGCTTCCTCGCCGCCGGCCGCATACCCGACTGGGAGATAAAGGGGATGCTGGCAAAATATTATACTTCGACAAAGGCCCTTGAGCTGGCGCGCCCGCGCTAGGGGAGGGCGCAGCCCCACGATCTAATAAAGAAGTCGGCAGACCTCCCGTTCACCCCTGTGAATTTACGAAAAGAAAAATATTTTTTATCTTACCTGCATGAGATTAATCTATATGGCGGCGTTGCTCTTTTTTTCCTCAAGCACTGATGCCCAACGTTATTTGCTAAACAACGAAACTGTGGTATTTTCTTTTAATACTCAAAATGGAAAGCACGTCACGTTGGCCAGGGACAAAAGCAATTCCTATATTGTATACAGATACGGAACTCCGGATTCAGTCGAACTGGAGTTCCCTGAAAAGAGCAAGGAAAGCTGGAAGAAATTTAAGTACGCCTGGTACCTCAGAGGGGGCGGAGCCGCGAATGCGGGAATGGATCTGAACTACTTTTATTTTACCACCAATGGGTACAGGTACTACATATACGATGTTTATTACGCGGAGGAAAAGAAATATGGGATCGGTGTTGGTGTTACTGATCTAAAGACCAATAAGACCATCACTATAAGGGGGGTGAAAAAAACCCAGAAGGGAACACTGATAAACTTAAGAGATAATAACTTGGTGGAAAGGGATGAGGATATGATAGATGTGGGGGATATTAATCCTTAGTTAATCGAAATTATAATATGAGCGCATGGAGACAAAAAGCCGAGGTTTTTATCCCCACGGCTACAATCGGTATGAACCAGAGGTGATAATAATCATGAAATATTCCGATGGTAAAATCTAAGTCCTTGCAATTTTCGCATTGACGGTTGTGATGCAGGTAGGTTTTGATCCTGCCTGTCCGGGTACCTCGTAGAAAAAACATGGATTAGCGGGTTAGTGCAGACCAATATATAAACAAATTCTTGTAGTGGCAATTTGTTAAAAAAGTATAGGTTTTGCAGCGATAATTGGAAAATGGCGAAGCCCCTGCGGATTAAATTTGGTTGTAAGCTAAAACCTGTAAGGATGAGCACCAAAACTAACCGCAGACGATTTCTCCGCCTCACTGCCCTTTCCGCCGCGAGCTTGGCGGTCCCTGTCGTTTTTACTAACCCCGCGGCCGCAATGAGCGTGACCCCCGGCACCACCTTTATCCCCAACCGGGCAGCCAGCTGGTGGACTTCTCTCGAGAACCTCCAATGGCCCCAAAAATATGTCCTCGACAACATACGACGGCGAGCGGATGGCTTTGCCAAAGCCAGCATCGACACCGCTATCAATTTCGGATTCCACACCCGGTTTGACTTCTCAAATTATTTCAGCGTGCTGCACGGCTATTACGCCACGGTATGCGAAGAGCTGCACCAGCGCGGGATCCGCTGGATCGATCACTACTCCTGCAACCATGTCATACGACCGAGGACCGAGGCGGACTTTCTTATGGTCAACAAATACGAACGCCATTCGGTCCTTCTCGTTCCTGATGCGGTGGCAGCGAAGTTCGCGCAATATGAGGGGCACCTCTTCCAGGACCTCTGCGAAGTAGACCTCCGCGATGGCAGCCGCGGCTATGCCAGACAATACCAGTTCGAAGCTTTCTGTCACAATAACCCGGGATTCCTTGACATGCATCGCAAATACCTGCTGCAGCTGATGAAAGACGTTCCCTTCGACGGAATAGAGGTGGACGATATGTGCAGCTACCCCGGCAACACTACCTGCGGCTGCAAATACTGCCGGGACCGTTTTAGGAAAGACTATGGACACGAGATCCCCGACTTTTCCGATGCAGGCTTCTTTGGCGACACCCATCAAAAGGATATGCTTGACTGGGGGAATTATGAGAACCCCGTCTTCAGAGACTGGCTGCGCATGAAGTCGGATTCTGTCAGAGATCATGTAAAGATGATCAAAGAGACCATCGGTGACAAACCGCTGATGACCTGCTGCTCCGACACTGGCCCAATCGTATTGAACGCCGTCGCGCTCGATCTCGAGAAAATGGCGCCCCACCTCGATCTCTTCATGCTCGAGAATGTAGGGACGAATATCAGGAATATCGACTGGGTCAGTATGGATGCAGAAGCGCTAAATCAAAAGGATATCGCGGCCAAGCGCGGCGGCGCCCCCGCTCTTGCCCTAAGCTATGCGCTGTCGGAAAAAGGCGCCTATCTCGGCTGGGGGCTAGCCCGTTTCTGGGGAGCCTCCAACTGGAGCAGCACCCTCAACGGCAGGCTTGAAGAAGACCCGTCCCACGCCCTGGAACAGGAAGAAGTTATCAGGCGTCCCAACAACTGGGAGAAACAATACAGTGATCTGCCCTACTGGCAAGGCCGGGACCTGGTCGAAATAAGAGTCGCCAATAACCGCCTCTGTCGCGAGAATGGCTGGCGGGACGCCGGGGGCCATGAACATTGGGACAGATCAAAAGCATGGAGCATCCAGCTGGTGCACCATAATGTCGGATACCGATTTGTGCGCGCTGAAGAGCTGGCGGATGCCGACAGCCTGCTAAAAGAAAAGACACCGCTCGTGCTGGATGGCATGGGCTGCATTTCAGACCGGCAATTCGCCGCTATCCGAACCTATCTGGTCAGGGGTGGATCAGCCTGGATGGCGCTGCCCTTCGGAACACATGACGAGAAGGGTTTCCCGCGCAAGACGCCCTTGTCAAATGAGTTGAAAGGGCGCTACAAGGGTCTGGTGATGATCGATTCCGCGGTTTCCGCCACACCCCTCGAAAAGATGATCTCCTCCGGTAAGTTCAGGCCGGTCCTGCGACAGGTGAAAGGTGATACCAGGTGGGCAGCACGGGTACGTCAATATGAGGGAAAGGGAGCCGTCATCCATTTTATGAATGCAGGCCTCGAAGCCGAACCTGATACGGTCAACGACCTTTCCGGCATACCACTGATGAAGGACATCGTCTCGTTAGTCAAGGACAATCAGCTGGAATATGAGGTCGACACCAGCCGTCTGAAGATGTCTGCGCTTCACTTGATGAGCCCGGAGCTCGGCGGTGAGAAAAGAGCGGTCGCTTTGGACAACCAGATCTTACGGGTAGACCTGGCTGGCATAGCTATCTATGGTGTGCTGCAGGGGTGAAGCTATTCGCTTCGAAGGGATTTCACCGGGCTCGTCATCGACGCACGGATGCTTTGGATGCTCACCGTCAACAGCGTGATGAGCAGCGCGCCCGGCAGCGTATATACGAATATCCACCACGAAATAGTCGTTCGGTAATCATAACCCTGTAGCCACATGTTCATACCGAACCACGCAAGTGGCACGGAGATGAGCCAGGCAATACCTGCGAGACGCAGGAAATCCCGGCTCAACAGCCCCCACAGCTGAAGCACACTTGCCCCCAGTACCTTTCGCACCCCGATCTCGCGTACCCGCTGCTCTGCCATGAAGCTGGCCAGCCCAAACAGGCCCAGACAACTGATGAAGATGGCGAACGCGGTGAAAAAGACCGCCAGCCGCAGGACCCGGTCTTCCGAGGAAAATTTCATGGCATATTCGACGGCTGAGTACTGGAAGTCGAAAGGGGCTCCGGGATTGTACTTTCGGAAGACCGAGGTGATCGGTGCGATGGCCGCCGACTGATTCATCAGGGGATTGATCCTGACCATGATCCAGGAAGAATTGCCGGGCTCCATCATATAGATAGCCGGGCTGACCTTTTCTTCCGGCGCCCCGACGACCATGTCCCGGATCACTCCTATGATATGATAGCGGTTATCCGCCCGGGCACTATACAGATAATTGACCGTTGCACCTACGGGCTTTTTCAGCCCCATATAGCTGGCGGCAGCCTCGTTCACGATCATCGCCGCCGAATCGGTCGGAAAATCCCGCGAGAAATCCCGTCCCTGTATGATCTGCCAGCCTATCGTTCTCCCATAATCGAAATTAGTGAACACCACATCGAATAGGGGTTTGATGTTGGGATCCTTGCCCGTCCAGTTGAATCCACTTTGTTGCCAGTTGCCTCCTGTAGTATTGGTGCTCGCCAACGTGACATCCGAAGCCGCCCCGCTTTGCAGCAGCTCATTACGTAGGGGGTCAAAGTTATGAGAGAGGTCATTGGTACCCATCCTGACGAAGAGTAAGCCCTGCCGGTCGTAACCCACTGGACGGTTCTTAATATATACGATCTGGCTGAAGATGACTGTCGTCCCGATGATCAAGGTGATGGACACCGTGAACTGTAATACCGTGAGCACCTTTCGGGGCAGAGCGCCACCGCCGCGGAACTGGCCTTTCAGCACGCTCACTGCGTTGAAGCCTGAGAGATATAGAGCCGGGTAGCTACCCGCCACCAGGCCGACGATCCCGGTAAAACCGGCAAGCAACACGAGGAAGCGCCAGTTGAGATCCAGATGGATAGGCGTTCCGGCCAATTCGCTAAACCAGGGCAGGCAAAACTCCGCCAGCAACAATGCCAGCAAAGCCGCAAGGGCCGCCAACAGAACCGACTCTCCCAGGAATTGAATTATCAGCTGTCGGCGCAACGAACCGATCGATTTCCGGATGCCGACCTCCCGCGCCCGCCGTTCGCTACGTGCGGTCGACAGGTTCATGAAATTGATGCAGGCGAGCAGCAGGATGAAGACGCCGATGCTGCCGAACATCCAGACAAATTGAATGGCGCCGCCGGTATTTTTTCCGTCCTTGAAATTGCTATACAGATGCCAGCGATCCATGGGATGGAGGAAGACGACGGGTTTGTCTTTTCTTTCGTGACCGTCCAGCGCCCCCTTTATCCGCTCGTTCACTTTGGTTACGTCGGCGGTAGGCCGGAGCTTGGCGAGGATCTGGAAAGAATTGGCATTCCACTCGTGTTCATTTTCTTTAACGAAGGAGGCCGATCCCTCATAATACTCCCAGCTCAGGACGAGGTCCAATCCCTTCCAATCGCTGTTCTGCGGCATGTCTTCATAGACGCCGGTTATTTTGAGGCCGGCTTTGTTGTCTATTTTGACGATCCGGCCTACCGCATCGCTATCGCCGAAAAGGGCTCTGGCTGCCGAACGGCTAACGAGCATGGAAGCCGGTCCATTCAACTGCGGCTGCCCGCTTATCATATGCAGTCCCAGGAGCGCCGGGAATTCGGCTTGTGCATAAATACCTCCCTGGCTAATGGGATCCTTGTTGCCTGTCTGCAGGCTATGAGCGTCGTAGAATGAACTTAAGACCACTTTATCGAAATCGCTGCCGTAGTGATCCCGCAGTTCGGCTGCCAGGGGAATGGGACAAGCCCGCCAGGTATCCTTTCGGCCGCCATGAGTGGAATGCTGCATCACGGCCATGATCCGGTCATGTTGGGGAAATTCGGTGTTGAACGTGAGCTCGCCATGGATCCAGGCGCCTATCAGCAGAACGATGGCCATGCCCAGGGCCAGCCCCAGGATATTAATGATGGAATAGACTCTGTTGCGCGTGAGATTGCGCCAGGCGATCTTCCAGTAATTTTTAAGCATGGTTTACTTGTCCCAAAAAACGTTCCTCTTTGCAAGGGGTTGTAAACCAGCGCTCATGCGAGAGGGTGGTGTTCGCTTTTAATACAGCGTTCCGTCCGTTTCCGACCAATTATGGCCTAGCTTTCTTCGCATATATCAATACGCCGTTGCAAGAAATTACGTTCCGTAGGATTGCGTGCCAGCGACAGCGCTGTGGAGAAGTGCGCTTTCGCAACCGGGTAATTTCCCCGGCGGAGTTCAAGTTCACCAAGTGTAGCCGGGTAAAAAGGGTAAGAAGAAAGGCGATGAAGGTCATGGATGACGCGTATCTCTTGCAATCCTCGTTCCGGGCCATCCAGCTGTGCGATGGCGATCGCACGATTAAGTGCGACGATCGGAGAAGGATGGATAGCCATAAGCATATCATAAAGCGATACTATCTGTTTCCAATCGGTATCACTACTTCCGGCGGCGCTGGTATGCATTGAAGCTATAGCCGCTTCAATATGATATTTTGTCAGTTCTGTACCAGAGGCCGAAAGGTCAAGAAGCGCTTGCCCTTCTGCTATAAGGGTATGATCCCATAAGGACCGATCCTGCTCAAAGAACGAAACAAGATTGCCCGAACCATCTAAACGAGTTGGCAGACGAGCCGCGTTGAGATGCATCAACGCAGCAAGCGCAAACGATCGGGGGGTTGCTAAAGCAGGTTGTTTGATGATTAAATTCACAAGCCGCATGGCTTCCTGACAAAGCTCCATGCGCACTGCCGCCTCCGGTGAGGATCCGTGATACCCTTCGTTGAAAAGGAGATACAATGCTTGTAGAACGGAGGAAAGCCTGGCAGGAAAATCCGCATCGGCGAGATCAAAAAGCTTTGTGGATCCCGCCAATATTTTCTTAGCCCGGGTGATGCGTTTTTCAATGGCGGCATGACTGCTCACGAAGGCCTGTGCGATCTCCTTTACACTGAATCCGCATAATATGTGCAAGATAAGTGCCATTTGAGCCTCTTCAGAGAGGCAGGGATGGCAGCAGGAAAACATCATACGCAGCTGGGAATCTTTCACAGCATGCGCACTAAACGCCTCCTCTACCATTGGAACCAACGTCCATTCCGATTCAAGCAACCGCGTCAGTTCTGGCGCAGACACTCTGGCCGTGCGCTCCCGGCGCAAGATATCCAGGGCACGGTTCTTTGCAGTGGCCATCAGCCATGCGGAAGGATTTTTGGGCAGACCGCGTAACTTCCACGTCTCCATAGCACGGCAGAAGGCGTCCTGGGCGACGTCTTCTGCCAATGCGAAGTTACCGACTCCGAAAAGCCGGGTAAGCGTGGCAACAATTCTTCCGAATTCATGCCGAAAAAAATGTTCCTCAATACCCATCGATTGATTCTATCTGTCCGATCGGACGTACCTCTACAGAACCGCCGTCCTCGAAAATAGGGCATCCCAGGGAAAACTCCACAGCCTGTTCGATATCCCTGGCCACAATGATACTATAACCTCCGACCACGTCTTTAGCCTCGGCATAGGGGCCGTCAATGACCTGCTTTTTTGTGCCTTTGACTACCTTGCCACCAGGTTGCAAAGGCTCTCCGA
>Ga0105239_10000684_pt1 | contig 48320 bp, 45 predicted proteins | sample KBSC44metaG_FD_92761 | JGI IMG/M metagenome (GOLD analysis project Ga0105239, IMG submission 92761) | Corn rhizosphere microbial communities from Kellogg Biological Station, Michigan, USA - KBS C4-4 metaG | ecosystem: Host-associated > Plants > Roots > Rhizosphere > Soil | place: Michigan, USA...
CGAGGTTGTCCGCCAGCGTGACGATCCTCGCGCGATCGGCATAGGCGGCAAGCGCGCGCGGCGTCTCGTCGCTGCTGCCGTTGTCGACGACGATCAATTCGGCCGCGTGCGGCGCGGTCGCCAGCAGCGAATCGAGGCAGCGCTGCGTCGTCGGCCACTGGTTCCAGGCCAGCACGATCAATGCAGCGCGGCGCTGGCTCACAGGCCCCTCGCCTGCGTGGGCGACCACGCCAGCGCGAGGCCACGCTCGATGTCGTCGAGCGCGAACGCACCATAGCCGAGCAGGGCGAGATCGGCGGCCTCTTCGGCCGATTCCGCAGCGGCGCGCACGCGCGCGACCTCGGCGTCGAGACGGGTGCGGTCGAGCGGCACCGGCGCATCGACAAGTCGTGCAGCGACGACGAGCAGCTGGCGCGGCGTCAGCTGCAGGCGCGCGGCGAGGGCGGCGATGCGGTCCGGATCGGGCGCGTTCACGCCGCTGCCGGGTGATGCAGGTCGCGGTGATAGGCCGCGAATACGTCGTCGCGCGCGCCTTCGAGCACGCTGCGCCCGTGCTCGATCCACAGCACGCGGTCGCAGCGCGCGGCGATCTGCTTCTCGTCGTGGCTGACCAGTACCACGGTATGACCCTCGCCCATGCGCGCGCGCAAAGCAGCGCCGGACTTCTCCTGGAATTCGGCGTCGCCGACGGCGAGCACTTCGTCGATCAGCAGCACGTCCGGTTCGACCTGGAGCGCGACCGAGAACGCGAGGCGCATGTTCATGCCGGCGGAGTAGGTCGCGATCGGCTGTTCGAAGAACTCGCCGAGCTCGGAGAACTCGCGGATCGCCGCCAGGCGCGCGACGATCTCGCGCCGGCGCAGGCCGAGCAGCAGGCCGGACAGCACCGCATTGTCGCGCCCGGACAGGTGCGGCACGAAACCGAGCGCGAGCGACATCAGCTGGCACGAGACACCGCCGCGCCGGACGGTGCCGCGATCGGGAACGAGGATACCGGCGAGGACGCGCAACAACGTGCTCTTGCCGGCGCCGTTGCGACCGATGACGCCGAGGCGCTCGCCGCGGCGCAGCTGCAGATTCACGTCTTCGAGCGCCCAGTAGCGCGTGCCGCCGAGGCTGCGCTGTGCATTGAACGCGACGCCGACGTGCTCGAGTTCGATCAGCACTTCGCCCATGTCAGCTCGCCAGTTTCGGGAAGCGCGGCGCGAGATGCCGCACGAACAGCACGCCGAATGCGCACAGGACGAGCGAGATCGCGGCGACCTTCGACAGGCCGACCCAGTTCGGTAGCTGGCCATGCATGAGGATGCCGCGCGCATCGTCCATCACGACCGCGACCGGATTGAGGGCCATCAGCCACTTGAGGCCGTCGGGCACCTTGTCGAGCGGGAAGATCACGCCGGACAGGAACATCACGACCATCAGCACCTGCTCGATCACGAAGCGCAGGTCCGGCACCAGCGGCACCAGCGCGGCGACGATGAAGCCGGCGCCGGCTGCGGCGAGGAAGATCGCGACGAACAGGATCGGCAGCGCCCAGTACGCCGCGTTCGGCGGATAGCCGAGCGACCACAGGATCACCAGCAGCAGCAGGAAGATGAACACGAACTTGACCGTGTCCGACAGCATCGCGATCAGCGGGAACACCAGCGGCGGCAGGCGTACCTGGCGCACCATCGGCAGGCTGCTCCAGATCGAGTAGCCGCCGTGCGTGATGCACGACTTCATCCATTGCCACAGGGTCATGCCGATCAGCAGGAACGGCACGTAGTCGTGTCCGCCGGTTTTCAGGATCACGTCGAACACGAGCCAGAACGCACCCATCATCATGGCCGGTTCGAGCACCCACCAGATCAGGCCGAGATAACTGCGCGCGGCTTCGGCGCGGAGTTCCGCATAGGTGCTGAACAGGACGAGTTCGATCAGGTGCTGACGCATCGTGGGAGCACGGCGGAGGGCGTTCGCGAGGATACCGGATTCGGCAGCGATCAGGCTGCGCACAGACCGTCGAGTAGCGGGCCGGCGAACGCGAGGAACAGCAGCAGCACGGCGAGCGCGACGCCGGCCGCGATGCGCGGCGGCGTGAAGCGCAGCAGGTCGTCGCTCGACGCGATCGCACGCGGATCGGCCGCGATGCGCCGACGCAGCGCGACCAGCGCGCTGCCGGCGAAGCCGCACAGGAACGGCAGCAGCGGCAACAGGAACCGCGCCTTCACATGGATCAGCAGGAATAACGCGAGCTGATAGGCCGTGAACAGCGCGACCAGCACGAACAGGCGGTCCGGCCGGCGTCGCCAGCCGGCGATGCCGAAGGCCGCAGCGGCGAGGACGAGGGCGTGCAATAGGTCGTTCGCCGCGATCAGGCCGCGCGTCAGCCATGCCGGCGTGTGGTACGCGGACAGGTGCCCCGCGCACGCCGCTCCCGGCAACTGCGACACCAGCGGCGTCTTCGCGCTGAACAGGCGGAAGTATTGCCGTCCGAGTTGCGCGCCGAGCAGCGCCGGCACGCCGTGCGCTTCGACCAGCGCGCGCACCTTGTCGAGATAGATCGCATTGCGCTGCTGCGGTGTCGCGGCGCTGGTGAGGAACTCGGGCAGGGTCACACCGCCCATGTCCTGGACATAGTCGCTGCGCCAGCGGTCGGTCAGGCCGACCCACAGGTTGTAGATCGAGCTGTCCGCGATCATCGGCTTGCCGTATTCGCGCCAGCCGTGCCACAGCGCCGGCGCGGTGACGAGGCCGAGGCCGAACACGAATGCGAACGCGAGACGGACGCCCTCGCGCGAGCGCCCGCGCCGCACGAACACGAGCAGGAACGCGGGCCAGAACACCGACAGCAGGCTCTTGGCAAGGATCGCGAACCCGACTGCGATGCCCGCCGCGAGCGCGCGCGCGCGCGCGAGCAGGCACAGCGCGGCGAGCAGCAGGAACAGGTGCAGCGTTTCCGGCCACAGCCAATGCGCGTACGCCGCGGTCGCCGGGTTCAGCAGGAAGAGCGCGGCGGCCGTGTTCGCCGCGGCCACGCCGCCACCGAGGCGGCGCCAGAAATCGCGCAGCAGGGCCGCGCTCGCGATGAACAGTACGGTTTGCGCCAGTTGCGCGACCCATACGTGCACGCCGAACAACGCATACAGCAGGGCCAGCCACAACGGCTGCAGCGGCGGCCAGATCGTGCCGGGCATCCAGCGACCGCCGTCGAGGATCGCCAGCGCGGTGGCCTGGTAGGTCTGCTCGTCGCCGATCAGGGCCTTCGCGCCGCCAGCGTAGCTGGCGTACCACAGCAGCGCCTGCGACAACCCGAACAGCGCGACGAACAGAGCCAGCCAGCGGCGCCGCGCGACGAAATCCCGCTTCATCGCGCGGACCCGGCCTGCGTCAGCTGCTCGCGGCGGCGGCGGCCGGTGATGCCGGCGTGGTCGCAGGCGCGGTCGCCGGCGTGCTGCCAGCTGCGCGGCGCTTCGGCGGCGCGCGGAAGGTCGGCGTGAACTTCTCGTGCGCGCCGGAGGTGGTGATCCCCTCGACGTAGTACCAGTATTCCCTGCACGGATCGATCGTGTCGTCGCGGTACTCGTACTTGTGCGTCTCGTCCGAAGTGCCGGCGCCGAGGATCGGTTCCTTGGTCAGCTTGGCGAATTCGCCTTTCTCGCTGTCGCTGCGGAAAACCTCGAAGCCGAAATTGTTCTGCTCGCTCGCGGTGGTCCAGCGCGCGGTGTTCGCGATACGCTGGTCGGGCGGCAGTTTCGACTGGTCGCCGCATGCCCCCTCGGGAATCTCCTTCACCGGCGCGGCGGTTTCGGCGGGCTTCGCCGGCGCCGGCGCCTGCGGCGCGGGGACGACCGGGGCCTTCGCGGTCGCAGCCGGCTCGGGCGTGGACGGGCTGCACGCACACAGCGCGGCGGCGATCAGGGTGGCGACGGCGAGCTGGCGCATGGGGACTCCTCGGCTTGGTGCGGCTGGACAACGGGTGGCGTCGGCAACGATAGTCGGCCCATGCATGCACTGGCAACCGGCCCGCGCAGGAACCCGTCGGCCGCGCTCCTGCGACCGCTGCTCGCGCTGTGCGTCCTGCATGGCAACCCGTCGCACGCGTTCGACTGGCAGGTCGACGTCACGCCGGCGGGGGAATTGTTCCCGGCGCTGCAGTTGTCGCAGCCGCCGCGCGCGGGCGCCGGAGGGGTCGGCGGCGGCGATGGCCTGGTGGCGGTGAGCATCCGCGGCGACGATCTGCCCCGCCACCTGCGACTGCGGGTCGAGACACCGGGCTTGCGTGCAGCGGCGCGCGTCGACGCGTCGCCCGCGGCCGGCGCGCGCGAAATCGAACTGCACCCGCGCTTCGAATGGGATGCGGCCGAACTGCGCCGGCTCGACGGCGTGCGCCGGCAGGCGCTGCGCCTGACCCTCGACGCCGACGGCGCCATCCAGACGCGACGCGTCGACGTGCGCGTGCACGCGCTCGATGACGCACCGTACTTCGTGCGCGAAGGGCGCGAACACGTCGATCTCGGCTGGGCATTCGCCGGCTACGTCGATCCGCACGACCCGATCGTCGATGCGATCCTCGCCGCCGCGCGTGCGCTCGAGCCCTCCTTCGATGCGCACGACGACGGCGCCGAGCTGCGTCGCGTCGGTGCGATCTGGGCCGCACTCGAGCAGCGCGGCCTGCGCTACGCTGCCGGCGACCCTGCGCTGAGCCGCGGTCCGGTGGTGTGGAGCCAGCGCGTGCGCCTGCCGGCGGAGGTCTGGCGCGACGGTCGCGCGAACTGCATCGACAGCAGCGTGCTGATCGCCGCGGTGCTCGAGCGTCTCGGCATGCGTGCACTGATCGTGCTCGTCCCGGGCCACGCCTTCGTCGGCTGGCGCGGCGCGGGCGCCAGCGCCGAGTACCTCGAGACGACCCTGCTGGGCGCGCCGCGGCGCGCCCGTGATGTCGTCGGGCACGACAATTTCGCTGCGGCGCGTTCGGCCGGGCGTGCGCGCTGGCGGCGCGCCGCGGCGCGCCTGGACGGTCGCCACGGCCCGGACTATGCACTGATCGATATCGGCACCGCGCGCGCGTATGGCATCATTCCGCTCGGCGCCGGGGAGCGCGCCAGCCATCATCCACCCGAGGCCATACCGGCGCCCGCCGGATCCTCCCGAGAGCGCGGGTTGCCGTGAGTTCCGAGCACAACGATGAAGATCCTGGCCTACGCGAGAATCCACCTGGAGCTCCGGCGCCGGGTGCCATCCAGCACGACCGTCTCGCGTATACCGTCGCCGACCTGACCGGCGCGCACTACCGTTCCTTCGTCAATAGCGCATTCTGCGCGTTGCTGAAGCGGGTGCCGTCGGGCGCGGAGGTCGAGACACAGCTGGCACGCCTGGCCGCCGGCGTGAGCAAGGTGGAAATCCTCGGCGATCTGCAGCGATCGCCGGAGGGTCGCCGAGTCGGCTCCCGCATCGATGGGCTTGCGTTCCGCTACCTGCTGGTCAAGGCCGCGCGCGTCCCGCTGCTCGGTTACGTATTGGACGGTTGCCGCAATCTCGTCGCCCTGCCGCTGCATGCGCGCCACCAGCGCGCGACCGAAGCCTGGGTCGCCGCGCGTGACGAGTCGAATGCGCGAGCGCTGGATCGACTGAGCGCTCGCCTCGATGCGCTGGATGCGCAGGCGAAAGCGTTCACCGAGCAGGATGCCTTGCTCGGCCGGCACATCGACGCCGTTCGTTCGTTCGCGCAGGAGATCCCGCACGAGATCGCGCGCGCACGCGATGCCCTCGAACGCCGGCTGGCCGACGCGGAACTCAGGCTGCACGGGGGTATCCACGCGCTCGAAGGAAGGATCGCCGCCCACGACGGCCGCGTCGAAGAATTCGAGTTCATCCGCCAGCGCTTCTACGCGATCAATCACTGGTCGCATTCCCTCGGCCAGGCGTTCGCACAGATCGAGCAGGTCGCGGACGCGCGGCGCCAGCAACATGCCGGATTCGCCACGCAGGTTGCACATGCGACCCTCGCCGCGGATCACGGCCGCAATGGCAGGAACGCGGCCTGGGCGGATGTCCTTGCGCAACGCCTGCCGCCGCATGGCACCGTGCTCGCATTCGCCAGCGGCGTCGACTGGTTCGACGCGCTCGGCGCGCGCGGACTGCGCGCGCTCGGCGCGGAACCGGACGCGGCGTTGGCGGACGATGTCCACGTCGATGGCCTCGAAGTCGTCACGGCGCGCCAGTTCCTGCGCGATTGCGAAGATGCCTGCGCCGACGGCATCGGCGTGCTGGCGTTTCCGTCGCTGACCCGATCCCTGCCGGTCGCCGATTTCCTCGACGAGGCGGCTCGCGTGCTGCGTCCCGGTGGCAGCCTGCTGCTGGGTTTCGCGCAGGAGCCGGTGACGCTCGTCGATGCCCTGCGCGGCGAAGCCGTCCCGGCGGTCGCGCCGGAGCTCCTGCGGCATGCGATGGCGGCGGCGGGTTTCATCGACGTCGTGCATGCGGACGCGGCGGATGGCACGATCGCGCTCCTTGCTCGACTCGGACCGGCCCGCACCGGCGGGCCGATCCCGTGAGCCGCAGCGATGCCGTCCGGCGTCTGCGACGTCTTGCGGCACGATTCCGTGTCGCTCGCCGTCGCTTCCCGCACTGAATCCGGCAGCCGCAGCCGCTTCTCGCTTCCTCGTGGAACAACACACCAGACCCTCCATGGCACGCATCTACATCGATCTCAACACCAGCATCATGTGGCGTCGCCCGCCTGTCGGCATCGTTCGCGTCGAGCGCGAGTTCGCCAGGCACTGTTTCATGCATGAACCCGGCACCGTATTCTGCGAAGTCGGAGCCAACGGACAGTACCGCGCAATCGAACCCGCTCGGGTGCGCGCGATCCTCGACGACTCGTGGTGCCGACCTGCGCCGTCGGTCGCGCAAACCGAACCTGCCCCGTTCCTTGTCCCCGCCGCGCCGCCGCCGCCCGTACGCGGTCGCATCCAGCGAATGTTCGACTGGCTCGCCGTATGGGGGCCGAAGGTCGTGCCGGCTGCGGCCTATCCGCTGCTGCGCGACATCGGACGGGTACTGGTGGATCACCATGCGGCCTTCGTGCGCCACCGCGCGGCGCGGCGCGCCATCCGCGAAGCCGCAGCGATCGCGCCGGCGGTCGTGACCTCCGCGCCGGCGCCCGCCGAGGCGCCGGCGAAGACCGATCCGCTGATCGCGCCGGGAGCGCACGACCTGTTCTTCTCGATCGGCGCGCAATGGCATCACGGCGCCATCCACGCCTATCGCCTCAAGCAGGCGACCGGCGTGCGCGTCATCGAGGCCGGCTACGACACGATCCCGATCGATTTTCCGGAGTATTCGGGAACCCCGAAACAAGTCTTCGCCGAATTCTTCACCTGCATCGCGCACACGGCGGATCTGGTATTTGCGATCTCGGACACGACCCGCACCGACCTCGGCGTGTTCTACGAGAACGCCGGGCTGTTGCGCCGACCGCCGATCCATACGGTGCATCTGGCGACGCCCGACGTGCAGCGCGCGACACCGGCCGAGGAACTGTCGGGCGATGAGCGCGAGATTCTCGCGCGGCTGCAGCGCAGCGGTGACTACATCCTTTACGTCAGCACGTTCGAAGCGCGCAAGAACCACCGCCTGCTGCTGCAGGTGTGGAGGGAGCTGCATCGGGCGCGCGGCGCGGACTGCCCCTTGCTCGTGCTGGTCGGGATGTTCGGCTGGGGCGTCAACGACCTGTGGACCGAACTGCAGGCGACCGATGTCTGGGCTGCCGGCAAGGTCGTGCTGCTGCACCACGTGTCGGACGCGCTGCTCGGCCATCTCTACCGCGGCTGCGCCTACACCGTATTTCCCTCGATCTACGAAGGCTGGGGGCTGGCGGCGACCGAGAGTCTCGCCTACGGCAAGCTCGCGATCGTCTCGGACATCCCCGCGCTGCGCGAGGCGACGCAGGGACTGTGCCCGGCGATCCATCCGCTCGACTATCCCGGCTGGCTCGCCGCAATCACCCACTACCTCGACGACGACGAAGCACGCGCGGTGGCGCAGGCGCACATCCGCTCCAGCTACGCGCCGCGATACTGGAGCGACTTTTCCGTCGACCTGATCGCTGCGGCGAGGACGCTGCAATGACGCGGCTCGTGCAATTGACGCCCTATCCCCTGAAGGCTCCGCGCCACGGCGGCCAGCTGCGTTGCGCGGCGATCCGCGACTGCTATCGCGGACTCGGCATCGAGGTGGAGACGATCGCGGTGATGCACGAGGATCACCATCGCAACGAGCGCGAGCGCAACGACATCGCGCTGCCGGCCGGGTTGCGTACGTGGCGCGCCGACATGCCACGCTTCGTCGACCTGCAGACGGGTGTCGGCCTGGCTGGCGACGAACGCGCGTTCGAGGGATTTGCCGCGCTGCTCGCGCGCCTGCGCCCGGATGCGATCCAGTTCGAGCAGCCCTGGTTGTACCCGGCGGTCATGCGCTGGCTGGATTTGCAGGGTTTCGATGCGCAGTCGCGACCCCGCCTCATCTACTCGTCACAGAACATCGAGTGGAAACTGAAACGCGACGAATGCGCGAGCGGTACGGCAATGGCCGCCGCTGACTTCGAGCACGAGACGGCCAGGGTGCGGGCACTGGAGCAGGAAATCGTAGCGCATTGCGACCTGGTGGTCGCCTGCACGGATGACGACCAGGCCGAACTGCGCGCGCTCGCCGGCGATGCAGCAACCTCGACGCGGTCCTACGTCACCGCCCACAATGCGATCGCACCCTACAGTGCGACTCCGGATCGCGTGCGCGGCATGCGGCGGCGCCTCGGCCTCGAGCGCTATCCGCTGTTCATCGGCAGCGCGCATCCGCCGAACGCCGACGGCTTCTGGAGCATGCTCGCGCCGTCACTGGGGTTCCTGCGTCCGGATGAGAAGATCGTCGTCGCAGGCGGCGTGAGCCGCCTGCTGCGGGAGCACGTGGTCTATCGCGCATGGAGCGGAATCAACGAGCCGCGTCTCGCCCTGCTCGGCGAACTGGAGCGTATCGATCTCGACGCCCTGCTCGAAGGCGCATCCGTCATCGTGCTGCCGATCACCACCGGCGGCGGTTCGAACCTGAAGACGGCCGAGGCGATCTACAGCGGCAAGCCGGTGCTGGCGACGCCGCATGCGCTGCGCGGTTACGGGTCGGCGGAACGCTGGCCGACGCTGACGGTTGCACGGACACCGGACGCGTTCCGGCGCGCCTTGCGCGAGATGCTGGATCAGCCCGCCCCGGCACCGGTTGCCGACTACGATCGGATTCGCGTCGAGGTGACCTGGCAGCGCGCCTTGATACCGCTCGCGGGAGCCATCGGGCACCTGCTCGGACTGCCTTCCGCTGCGCCGGTCGAGCGCGCTGCGACTCGCATCAAGTCAACGCGCGAGGACCTGCACGGCCGCCTTGCACACATCGCAGCGGTGGTGCAGCAACGCGGCGGGATCGACTACGAGCGCGTGCTCGAGCACCAGTACACGCGCCTGCTACGGCACGGCGACACCGTGGTCGACATCGGCGCCCACGCCGGTCGTCACCTGCGACGGTTCATCGACTGCGTCGGTGCGGAGGGCCGCGTATTCGCGTTCGAACCGCTGCCGCAGATGCATGCGGCACTCGCGCGTGAATTCCGTCAGCGGAATGTCGAGCTGCACAACGTCGCGCTTTCCGACACCGATGGACGCGTCGAATTCGTGGTCGCCGAGGGCGCGCCCGAGGAAAGCGGCTTGCGCCAACGCACCTACAACAACCCCGCATTGGTGAAACCGAGGCGGATCGAGGTCATCGCCGACACGCTCGATCGCCACGTCGACGCACTCGAGCGCTTGCGCTTCGTCAAGATCGACGTCGAAGGCGCCGAACTGAACGTGCTGCGCGGGGCAGCCGCGGTGCTGTCCAGGCACCGGCCCGTGATTTCGGTCGAATATGGCCGACTCGCCTACGCCAGCTACGGTCACGATACCTACACCCTGTTCGATTTCGCCGAACAGCATGGCTACGCGATGTACGACATTTTCGCGCATCGCCTCGACCGCGAGGACTGGGGCGTCGCCTGCGATTCCGTCTACTGGGACTATTTCATGGTTCCACTCGAACGCGAGGCGGAATTCGCGCGCGCGGTGCCGCCGCTGCAAGTGGACGACCTGGTCTGACTTTCGCAGGTCGCCCGCCAATGAAATGAGGCCGGAGTATTCGCGAGCGGAGTCCCGTTCGGGGAATCTCACGCGCACAAGATGGGCATGACCATGCGCGCCCGTCATCCCGCGTCCGGATCGCCGCGATCCTTGGTTCAGCGCGCGGCCAGGCGCACCAGGAACCGAGCACCGCCGAGCTGCGGCGAGCGGTCGACCTGCACCTCGCCACGATACGCCTTGACGATGTCCTGCACGATCGCGAGGCCGATGCCGTGGCCCTGCACGCGCTCGTCGCCGCGAACGCCTCGTTGCAGGAGGTGCTCGACCTTGTCCTCGGCGATGCCCGGCCCGTCGTCCTCGACCGAGAACTCGAGGCCGGAGCGGCGCGCGCCCGCCGGCAACGCGCGCGCGTGCAGGACGACGCGCCGCTTCGCCCACTTGAAGGCGTTCTCGAGCAGGTTTCCGAACAATTCCATGAGGTCGCCCTGGTCGCCGTGGAAGCGTGCGCCGGGATCGATCTCGAATTCGCACAACACCGCTTTCGACGCGTAGACCTTCTCCAGGCTGCGCACGATCTCTTCCGCGTACGGTTCGATCAACAGCGGCGCGGCGAAGGTCTGGTGACCGGAAGTGGCCGCGCGCGACAACTGGTAGGCGACGATCTCGTCCATGCGGCCGACCTGTTCGAGCACGGTCCAGCGCAGTTCCTCGCCGCCGCCGCCGATCTCGAGCTGGCTGCGCATGACGGCGAGCGGCGTCTTCAGGCTGTGCGCGAGGTCGGACAGCGTATTGCGGTAGCGCTTGACGCGGTCGCGCTCGGCGTCGATGAAATTGTCGAGGCTGCCGGTCAGGCCCGACAGCTCGATCGGGTAGTCGGCACCGAGCTGTTCCTGCGTGCCGCGTTCGACCCGAGCGAGATCGGTAGCCACGCGCCGCAGCGGCGCGAGGCTCCAGCGCAGCACCGCGAGCAACAGCAGCAGCAGCACGATGCCGAGCGCGCCGAGCCAGGTCAGCAGGGTGCGACGGTACACATCGATCTGTGCGCGCAGCGTGTTGCTGTCCTCGGCGACGTAGAACGTCAGGTGCAGGACGTTCTTGCCGCCGCCGCTGCCGTTCCAGTCCACTCCCTGCGCGAGCACGAACAGCGCGCCGAGCGGCGTTTCGATCGGGCCGCGGAACTGCGCGGGCCCGCGCGGCAATTCTGCGGCGAATGGCAGCTCGCGCCCGCTCGCCGATGGAGAGCGCCATTGCTGCTCCTTCTCGCCGACGATCTTCGCGCCGACGATGCCGGCGTACAGGCCGCTCGGCGAGGGCTGGTCGAAACGTGGATCAGGCCCGACTTCGGGCGGGATCAGCGCGCCCGCCCGCGTCGTGTCGGAACCGGCGAGATACGCGTACATGTAGCCCTGCAGGCGTTCGCGCAGCGCACTTTCGGCGGCATCGTAGAACGCGCGATCGAGCGCGAAGAACGCGAGCGCGAGGAACGCGGCCAGCACGACGCCGGCCGCGGCGAGCGAGCGCGCTTGCAGCGAGAGCGGGCGCGCCACGCGGGCGGTGCTCAAGCGCTGTCGGTCTGGGTCTCGTCCGCCGGCACGTCGGTGCGTTCGAGCGCGAAACGATAGCCGCGGCCACGCACGGTCTCGATCGGCTTGATCGCGTTGTCGGGATCGAGCTTGCGGCGCAGGCGGCCGATGAACACTTCGAGCACGTTGGAATCGCGGTCGAAGTCCTGCTGGTAGATATGCTCGGTCAGGTCGGCCTTGGAGACCAGTTCGCCCGCGTGCAGCATCAGGTATTCAAGCACCTTGTACTCGTAGCTCGTGAGGTCGACGCCGCTGCCGTTGACGCTGACCGTCTGTGCGGTGGTGTCGAGGACCACCGGCCCGCATTCGAGGGTCGGGCGCGACCAGCCGCTGGCGCGTCGCACCAGCGCATTGAGGCGCGCGAGCAATTCCTCGGCGTGGAACGGCTTGACCAGATAGTCGTCGGCGCCGTTCTTGAGGCCCTGCACCTTGTCCTGCCACGACGATCGCGCGGTCAGGATCAGGATCGGGTAGCGCTGGCCCGCCTCGCGCAGTTGCTTGACCAGGTCCATGCCCGACAGCTTCGGCAGGCCGAGGTCGATGATCGCGACGTCGAACGGCACCTCGCGTCCCAGATACAGGCCTTCCTCGCCGTCGCCGGCCGCGTCGACCGCAAAACCGTCGCGCTTGAGGCGCGCGGCCAGGGTCTCCCGCAGGGGGGCCTCGTCTTCCACCAGCAATACACGCATGTGTCCTCCAGGTCTTGCCGCTTCCGTTCCGTTTTTCCTACTGCTCGGCCGATACCTGCACGATACGCACCTGGCCGTCGCGGGTCAGTATCTTGATGCGATAGACCTTGTGCTTGCCCACATTGAGGGTCTGCACCGAAAGCACCTTGCCGTCGGTTTCGCGCTGCGCCTGCGCGACCGCCTCCTGCACGCTGAGCTCGCGCGCATGCGCAAACGAGGCCACGGCCGCGACGATCGCGCACAGCAGGATTCGGTTCCGAAAGATTCGCATTACTCCGTCTGCGTCATGGCAACTGCGCCACAGGATACGGCGACAATGGCTGCTCCTGGCCGCAGTCTCGGCAGCGCGCATTGAATTTCGGCTGAACCTGCCGATCGAGCCGGATTTTCGCCCCCGACGTCACGTCAGAAGATCTCGGCGACGCAGCAGCGCAGGCTGCCGCCGGCTTTCTCGATCTCGTCGAGCTCGACCGCGCCGATCGCGAAGCCGGATTGCTCCAGCAGCGCGCGCTGCGATGGATCGAGCGCGGCGGCGGCGCGAGCGCTCATCCACGCGCGGCCGGGCGCGAGCGCGATCGCGTTGCCGGCGAACGCCTGCTTCTGCGCCGGCGACAGGTGCACCGCCTGGCCCGCATACGCACGCGCGATCGCTTCCGGCACCCGCGCATCGGCGAAACCGTCGGCGGCGAGGATTGCGGCGCGACCGGCGAGTACCGCCAGTACGACATTCGTGTGGTACTCGCCCTGCGCGAGGTCGAAGGCGAACGTCAGGCGCAGGCCGAATGCCGCGTGCATGGCCCGCGCACCTTCGGTATCGCAGCGCTCGGACAGGCCGCAGTAGCCGATCCCGCGGGCGCGATCGATGACCAGGGCACCGGTCAGCTCGGCCACGAAATCGGCCCCGGAAAGATCGATTTCGCGATAGCCGAGCACGTCGCGGAAGAACCCGCGGATGTCGCTGCGGGCCGCTTCGCGCTGGCGCACCGGATGGCGCATGCGGCCGACGATCAGGTGCCCGCGCGTGCTCGCGAACACGTTGTTCGGGAACATCCCGTCGGGGCTTGCGGGGTCGCCGGGAAACATCACGACCGGGACGTCCACGCCGAGCCGGCGCGCGAGTTCGGCATGCTGGCGCAGCGCGCGCGCCGGCTCGGGCGCGCATGCAAGGTCCATGTAGCGGTTGTCCTGCGCCGATTCCGCCGCGAGCGTGTCGCTCGCGGGAGCGACCAGGAATGCGCCGCGCGCGGTTGCCGGTCCGCGCACCGGCATGCATGCGAACTCGGCGAGGAATGCGGCCGGATCGGTCACGATCATCGCAGGGCCTCAAGCGAGAGCGCGGTGACGGAAACAGTCGACCTGGTGATCGTTCACCATGCCTGTCGCCTGCATGAAGGCGTAGCAGATCGTCGAGCCGACGAAGCGGAACCCGCGCTTGCGCAAGTCCTTGCTCATGCGGTCGGACGTCGGTGTCGTCGCCGGCACGCGTGCATGCGCGCCCCAGCGGTTCTGCAGCGTGCGCCCACCCACGTACGACCACAGGAATGCATCGAGGCTGCCGCGTTCCTCGATCGCGGCGAGTGCGGCGCGGGCGTTGTCGCGCACCGAGGTGATCTTGAGACGGTTGCGGATCAGGCCGGCATCGCCCAGCAGCAATTCGATGCGGCGATCGGTCAGGCGCGCGCAACGCGCGATGTCGAAACCGGCGAATGCGCGACGGTAGTGCTCGCGCTTGTCGAGTACGGTACGCCAGGACAGTCCCGCCTGCGCGCCTTCGAGGCAGAGGAACTCGAACAGCGCGCGGTCGTCGTGCAGCGGCACGCCCCATTCGCGGTCATGGTACTCACGCAGGCTGTCGCTGCCTGATGCCCAGGCGCAACGCGCGCGGCGGTCTTCGTGCATGGCGTCGCTCCGGTGCAGGCCCGCTATCATAGCGGGCCGCCTGCCCCGCGACCGCGTCGATGACCAACCCCCCGCCTTCGCGCCGTCCCGCCCTCGTCGCACTCGGCGTGCTGACCCTGGTCTGGAGTTACAACTGGATCGTGATGAAACAGGCGCTGCAGTTCAGCGGCCCCTTCACGTTTTCCGCATTGCGTTACGCCTTCGGCAGCGTCGTGCTGTTCGCGGTATTGCTGCTGCGCGGCGAATCGTTGCGACCGCCGCCACTGCTGCCGACCGCGCTGATCGGCCTCGCGCAGACCTTCGGGTTCCAGCTGCTGGTGCAGTCCGCGCTCGTCATCGGCGGCGCCGGCAAGACCGCCCTGCTCGCGTACACGATGCCGTTCTGGGTCGTGCTGGTCGGCTGGTTCGCGTTCGGCCAGCGCCCCGACGTGCGGCTCGGCTGCGCACTCGGCATCGCCGCCGCCGGCCTCGTGCTCGTGCTCGACCCCTGGCGTGGATTCGGCGACGCCGGCAGCTCTGCGCTCGCGCTCGGCGGCGGCCTTGCCTGGGCGATCGGCGTGGTCCTGTCCAAGCGCCTGTTCGAGCGTGGTGGCATCAGCGCGTTGTCACTGACGGCCTGGCAGATGCTGATCGGTACGCTCGGCGTCATGGCGGTCGCGCTGGTCGTGCCGGAACGTGCGATTGAATGGAGTCACTGGTTCATCGGCGCGCTGGTGTACAACGCGCTGCTCGCGTCCGGCCTCGCCTGGCTGATGTGGTCGTACGTCGTCGCGCGCCTGCCGGCGAACGTGGCGGGGCTTTCGAGCCTGGTCATACCGATCGCGGGCATCGCGTTCGCATGGCTGCTGCTCGGCGAGCGACCGACCTTGGTCGAAGGTGCCGGCATCGCATTGATCGGCGCGGCACTCGCGCTCGTCAGCCTGCGCCGCCCCGACGCTACTTCAACAAGCCGCGCGACATGAGCACGGCCGCGAGCGGAATCAGTGCGATCAGGTGCAGCTCGACCATCACCCAGCGTCGCGTGCTGCGCCACTCCGTTTCCGGCACGCGCCAGGCGGGATCGGCGCGGCGCACCTTGCGCCAGCGCAGGAATGCGATCGTCGGCTTGATCGACAACAGGGCGACCAGGACGAATACGCCGATCTTCAGGTGAAACCCGGGGTTGTGCGCATAGAACGACCAGCCCTTCAACCCATAGACCGCGCGCGCAGCGCCAGTCACCACGACGACGCCGGCCATCCTGCCGTACCAGCCGTCCGCGCGGGCCAGGCGTTCGGTATCGAGCGCGCTCGCGCCGGCGCGCAGCAGGGTCCACTCGCTGGCGAGGAACCACAGCAGGGTGAAGATGGCGGCGAAGTGCAGGTAGGCGAGGATCGCATCGGTCCACATGGCTTTGACTCCGTCAACTCGGATCGACGTTGCCGCCGGAAAGGATCACGCCGACACGGCGCCCGGCGAAACGCTGCGGATTCGCCAGCACGGCCGCGAGTACGGTCGCCGACGAGGGTTCGACCAGCTGCTTGAGGCGCTGCCACAACAGCTTCATCGCCGCGATCGTAGCGGTATCGTCGACTGGCAGCACCTGCACCGCATGCCGGCGCAGCAAGGCGAGATTGATCTCGCCGATGGTCGCGCGCAGGCCGTCGCAGATCGTGTCCGGAATGATATCGGTGACGCGCGCGCCGCGGCGCAACGATTCGAAGGCGTCGGCGGCGCCGCTCGGCTCGGCCGCATACAACGCCACGGCGGGATCGAGCGCATGTGCCGCGATCGAACTGCCGCCGATCAGGCCGCCGCCGCCGACCGGCGCGATCAATGCGTCGAGCGCGCCCACTTCGTCGAACAGTTCGAGCGCGGCCGTGCCCTGCCCCGCGATCACGCGCGGATCGGTGTAGGGGTGCACGAGCGTCGCACCGGTCTGCGCCTGCACCTGAGCCGCGGCCTGTTCACGCGCGGCGGTCGTCGCCGCGCATGCGTGCAGGGTCGCTCCATACGCCGCGATCGCATCGAGCTTCGCCTTCACCGCCCCCTCCGGCACGACCACGTGCGCGGCGATGCCGCGCGTGCGTGCCGCCAGCGCGAGCGCCGCACCATGGTTGCCGGAGGAATGCGTCACCACGCCATGCCGTGCCTCGTCCTCGTCGAGCGACCACACCGCGTTGCAGGCGCCGCGGAACTTGAATGCGCCGGTACGTTGCAGGTGCTCGCACTTGAAGTACAGCTGCGCACCGGCGAGTGCATCGAGCGTGCGCGACCTCAGCACCGGAGTGCGCTGCGCGTGCGGCGCGATGCGCGCCGCAGCCGCCTCGATCGCGGCGAAATCCGGTACGGGGTTCGTCATGGCGTCGGTCGAATCGTGGACTGCGCAGCGCGGCACGATACACGCCGCGCGCCCCCGCGTGCTAGCCTGCGCCGGCCTGCCCGACCGCTGCATCCCGATGAACGAAACCGTTGGCGCGAAGCCGACCGTGTTCCTGCGCGACTACCGACCGCCCGCATGGCAGGTCGGCGAGGTCGAGCTCGAGCTCGACCTCGACGCCGACGCGACGCTCGTCACTGCGCGCATGACCGTGCACCGGATGCAGGCCGGCCCGGACCTGCGCCTCGATGCGGTGGCACTGGAACTGCTCGAGGTACGCGTCGACGGACGCGTGCTCGATGCCGACGAATACCGCGTCGGCGATGCAGCGCTGGTCATTCCCGGCGTGCGCGACGAGGCGATCGTCGAGACGCGCGCGCGCATCGCGCCCGCGCGCAACACCGCGATGCAGGGCCTGTATCTCAGCGGCAGCAGCGCAAACGGCTTCCTGCTGACCCAATGCGAAGCAGAAGGCTTCCGGCACATCACGCCGTTCCCCGATCGAAGCGACGTGCTCGCGCGCTACACCGTCACCCTGCGCGCGGACCGTGCGCGCTACCCGCTGCTGCTCGCGAACGGCGACGCTGCCGGAACCGGCGAACTCGCGGGCGGGCGCCACTGGGCGCGTTTCGTCGATCCGCATCCGAAACCGAGCTACCTGTTCGCGCTCGTCGCCGGGCGGCTCGAGTCGATCGAGGACCGCTTCGTCACACGCGAAGGCCGCGACGTGCGCCTGTTCATCCACGCCGAGGCTGACGCGATCGGTCGTTGCGGGTGGGCGATGGAGTGCCTGAAGCTCGCAATGCAGTGGGATGAGCAACGCTTCGGGCGCTGCTACGACCTCGATGCATTCCATATCGTCGCGACGCACGACTTCACCATGGGCGCGATGGAAAACAAGGGCCTCAACATCTTCAATGCGAAGTACCTGCTCGCCGATCCGGCCAGCGCCACCGACGACGACTACCGGCACGTGCTGGCGGTGGTGGGCCACGAGTACTTCCACAACTGGAGCGGCAACCGGGTCACCTGCCGCGACTGGTTCCAGCTGTGCCTGAAGGAAGGCCTGACCGTCTATCGCGAGCAGGAATTCGAGTCCGACGTCGCTTCGCGTACGCAGCGGCGGATCGAGGACGTGCGCCTGCTCTGGCGCGCGCAATTCAGCGAGGATGCCGGGCCGCTCGCGCATCCGGTGCGGCCGGACCACTACAGCGAGATCAACAACTTCTATACCGCGACGGTGTACGAGAAGGGCGCCGAGATCGCACGCATGCTTGCTGTCGTACTCGGCCGCGACGCCTTCCGGCGCGGCCTCGACCTGTATTTCTCGCGCCACGACGGGACTGCCGCGACGGTCGAGGATTTCCTCGCCGCACTCGGCGATGCGAACGCTTGCGACCTGTCGCCGTGGCTGGCCTGGTATGCGCAGGCGGGCACGCCGCAGTTGCGCGCGCATGGTCGCCACGATGCGCGCCGGCGCTGCTACGAACTCACGCTCAGCCAGCACACGCCGGCGACGCCGGGACAAGCACGCAAGCTGGCGCTGCCGATTCCGGTCGCGATCGCGCTGTTCGACACCGACGGCAACGCTCAGCGTCTGCGACTCGACTGCGAGGCGGATGGCACGGCGCGCGAGCGCACCCTGCTGCTGCAGGAGGAAAGCGCGACGTTCCGCTTCGTCGACGTCGACGCGCCACCGGTCGCATCCCTGCTGCGCGGCTACTCGGCACCGGTGCGCCTGCTGCAGGACACCACGCCGGAAGCACTCGCGACACTCGCTCGCCACGACGACGACGGTTTCAACCGCTGGTTCGCCGCCGACGCGCTCGCGCGGCGCCTGTTCGCGCAGACGCACCGCGATGGCGAGCCGGAGCCGCGCCTGCTCGCGTCCTGGACCGGTTGCCTCGGTGACATGCTCGACGAACAACACCTCGATCCTGCGCTGGCGGCGGAGATGCTCAGCGTCGCGGATCCGGCCTCGCTCGCCGACGGACTCGCCGATATCGATCCGGAGGCCGTGCACCAGTCGCGCGCGCGCATCGAGACGGCGCTCGCCGGCGCACTCGAGCCGCGCCTGCTCGCCCGCTACCACGCACGCGATGACGACGGCGATGCGGTCGATACGGCGGCGCAGGCGCGCAGGCGCTTGCGCAATACCTGCCTCGCTGCACTATGCCGCGCCGATGTCCGCCATCGCGTGCTCGCTCGAGCGCATTACGAGCGAGCGCGCAACCTGACCGATCGGCTCGCCGCACTCGGCGTCCTGCTCAGCGTGCGCGAAGGCGGTGTCGAGGCAACGCTCGACGCGTTCGCGCAGCAGCATGCGGCGCAGCCGCTCGTGATCGACAAGTGGTTCAGCCTGCAGGCGACCGAGGCGGATCCGCGTGCCTGCGAACGCGTCGCCGACCTGCTCGCGCACGCGTCGTTCCGCTGGACCAATCCGAACAATGTGTTCGCACTGCTCGGCGCCTTCGCACTGCGCAATCCGCGCGCTTTCCATCGCGCCGATGGCGACGGTTACCGCCTCGTCGCAGACGCGATCCTCAAGCTCGACGCGATCACGCCGCAAGTCGCGGCGCGCCTCGCGACCGCATTCGGGGCCTGGCGCCGGCACGAACCGCTGCGCCGCGCATTGATGCATCGCGAACTGGAACGACTGCGCGCACGCGAACGGATCTCGCCCGACCTGGCCGACATCATCGAGCGCAGTCTCGCGGCGGGATAGGCGTCGGCGTCATGCGGTCCGGAGTGCTCCTGCATTTCCGACCCGCATCGCAGTGTGGGGACGCCTGCGTGCTCCTGCATTGCAGGCGTACCGTCCATCCATGGACATAAAAAAGTCGGGGTCGCGCTTGGCGCGATCCCCGACTTTCCCCTGTTCCACCCGTTGCGCTTCCGGCCTGGGCCGAATGCGCGTTGTCTGTGTCAGGCCGGCAGGCGGCTCAATGCTTCGTTGATCTTCGCGAAGCGCGTTTCGAGCTGGCCGATCGCGTCGTCACGCTGCGGTTCGGTGCGAGCACTGTCCATCGCCATTTCCAGGCGACCCAGTTCGATCATCAGATCGTGGCGCAGGAAGAGTGGATTGATGCTCATGCTGGCGAAGCTGCTCATGTCGTTCTCCGTGGATTCCCCTGTGACCAGGTCACAGCAAGCCCTGTGCCAACTGCGAAAACGGCGTTTTCCGCATTGCCAATGCGATCAGCGTCACGCATGATCGGCGTCGCAACGACACGCTTCGTCCAAACCTGACGCAGCCGAGTCGACGCGCGCGGTGACGGGCAGGAGTTCGCGACGATCGTCACAGTCTGCCAGCTGCGGTTGCGGCAACCTTGAGTCGTCGAGGGGTTCAACAATGGTGCGTGCCGCAAAAACGGCCGCGCGGCGCAGGCCTGAGGGGGACAGGCCCGGACATTCCGGCAATGGGCGCCGATACGGCGCATGAATTCGTTCCCGACGACGCAGCCGCCGAGGCGGCCCATCGAAATACCGATCACTGGCGCCCGGCACACGGTCCTCTTGGATTCCCCCTGTTCCTACGACCGCCGGGCGCCAGCCTTCCTCCAGCAAACGCAACGGCCTGCTTTTGGCGGTGACTGCGACCGGATCGTCGCGGCCGTGTTTCACTTGAGGAGTGCGGCCCTGGGCGGCCGCTAGTGGACAACCCCGGAGCCGCGATATCACAGGCTCACGTCGGTCGATCCCGATTGCCGCGATCCCGGACGGATCACGAAAGCTAAGGTGCTCCCACCGACGCCGGCCGGCCCCTGAATTCCGGCCTCGACGTGCTCGCATACGCCGCGCGTCGGTGGGAGTGTGTCAGTGCAGCAGCATGTTCCGTGCCAGCAGCGCTTCCGTCGCGGGCTGGCTAGAATGCGCGCATGTACGACCATGACGTCATCGTGATCGGCGGCGGGCATGCCGGCACCGAAGCCGCGCTCGCCAGTGCGCGCTGCGGCGCGCGCACCCTGCTGTTGACCCACAATATCGAAACGATCGGCCAGATGAGCTGCAATCCCGCGATTGGCGGAATCGGCAAGGGTCATCTGGTCAGGGAAATCGACGCACTCGGTGGTGCGATGGCACGCGCCGCCGACCATGCCGGCATCCAGTGGCGCACGCTGAACGCGTCCAAGGGCCCGGCGGTGCGCGCCACGCGTTGCCAGGCCGACCGCGTTTTGTACAAAGCAGCCATCCGCCGTCGGGTCGAGACGCAATCCGGCCTGAGTCTGTTCCAGCAGGCCGCCGACGCGCTGATCGTCGAACACGGGCGCGTGGTCGGCGTGCGTACCCAGTCCGGCCTTGAATTCCGCGCGCGCGCCATCGTGCTGACCGCCGGCACCTTCCTCGCCGGCAAGATCCATGTCGGCCTGACCCAGCATGCCGGTGGCCGCGCCGGCGATCCGCCGGCGCAGCGTCTCGCCGAAACCCTGCGCGAGCTCGCGCTGCCGGTCGGGCGCCTCAAGACCGGCACGCCGCCGCGCATCGACGGCCGCACGATCGACTGGTCGGCGCTGGCCGAACAGCCCGGCGACGACCCGCCACCGGTGTTCTCGTTCCTCGGCTCGGTCGCCGACCATCCACGCCAAGTCAGCTGCTGGATCACGCATACGAGCGAGCGTACGCATGCGATCATCCGCGGCGCACTTGATCGCTCGCCTCTGTATGGCGGCGTGATCGAAGGGACCGGGCCGCGCTACTGCCCTTCGATCGAGGACAAGGTCGTGCGCTTCGCCGACAAGGCCTCGCACCAGATCTTCATCGAGCCGGAAGGCCTCGACACGTTCGAGATCTATCCGAACGGCATCTCGACTTCGTTGCCGTTCGACGTGCAGGTGGAGCTGGTGCGCTCGATCCACGGCCTCGAGCACGCACACGTCACGCGGCCCGGCTACGCGATCGAGTACGACTATTTCGATCCGCGCGGGCTCAAGGCCTCGCTCGAGACGAAAGCGCTCGATGGCCTGTATTTCGCCGGCCAGATCAATGGCACCACCGGCTACGAAGAAGCTGCCGCGCAGGGCCTGGTGGCCGGGCTCAATGCGGCACGCGCAAGCCAGCAGCGCGAGCCGTGGACACCGCGGCGCGACGAAGCCTACATCGGCGTGCTGATCGATGACCTGGTCACGAATGGCACCAGCGAGCCGTACCGCATGTTCACTTCGCGCGCGGAATACCGCCTGCAACTGCGCGAGGACAATGCAGACCTGCGCCTGACCGAACACGGCCACGCACTCGGCTGCGTGCCGCAGGACCGCTTCGATGCCATGCGTCGCAAGCGCGAGGCGATCGAGCGCGAGGATGCGCGCCTGTGCACGCTGTGGGCGACGCCGTCGAACGCACTCGGGCGCTCGGTCGAGGCCGCGCTCGGCTTCGCGTTGACGCGCGAGACGAACGTGCGCGACCTGCTGCGCCGGCCGGGGGTCGGCTACCGCGAGCTCGTCGCGATCGACGGCATCGCGCCGGGCGTCGACGACGCGGCGGTCGCCGAGCAGGTCGAGGTTGCGGTCAAGTACGCCGGCTACCTCGAGCGTCAGCAGGAGGAGATCGCGCGCAGCAGGCGTCATGACGACGCCACGATCCCGCCCGCATTCGATTTCGACGCCGTGCGCGGCCTGTCGGCCGAAGCGCTTGGGAAGTTGAAGCAGGTGCGTCCGCAGACGATCGGCGAAGCGAGGCGGATTTCCGGCATCACGCCGGCGGCGGTCTCGCTGCTGCTGGTCCACCTCAGGCGCGCCAAGCGCGTCGCCTGACGATCGAAGAGGAACCCGAATGCGCATCCTGGTTGTCGAAGACGATGCGCTGGTCGCCGACGCGATTCGGCGCGGCCTCAGCGAGGCCGGCTATGCGGTCGACCACGTCGAATCCGCCGAGCGCGCAGGCACCGCACTCGGCACCGAGTCGTTCGATCTCGCGGTCGTCGACATCGGCCTGCCTGGGGCCGACGGCCTCGTGCTGCTGCAGCGCATGCGTCGCGCCGGCACGGCGGTGCCGGTGCTGATCCTGACCGCGCGCGACGCGCTCGCCGATCGCGTCAACGCGCTCGATCTCGGCGCGGACGACTATCTCGTGAAGCCCTTTGCGCTGCCGGAGCTGGTCGCGCGATGCCGCGCGCTGATCCGGCGCAGCCGTTCGGCGGCGAGCGCCGAACTGGTCATCGGCGAGCTGCGCCTCGACCTCGCGGCACGACGCGTCGAAGTCGAGGGCAAGGCAGTCAGCCTGACCCGGCGCGAATGGGCCGTGCTGGAATGCCTGTCGCTCAACATCGGGCGCGTCGTCGCCAAGGACCGCCTGCTGCAGGCGATCGCGAACTGGGACGAGGACATCGGCGCGAACGCGATCGAAGTCTATGTCTCGCGCCTGCGTACCAAGCTCGGCGGCAGTGCGCCGATCCGCACCGTGCGCGGCCTCGGCTACCGGCTCGATGACACTGCCGGATAAGCCCGCGCCTTCGGTGAGCCGGCGCCTGCTCGGGCTGCTGCTGCTGCCGCTCGCGCTGCTGCTCAGCATCGGCGTGTTCATCGATTATCGCACCGGCTCCGCGCCGATCCGCGCCGCCTACGACCGCGCGCTGCACGAGATGGCGCTGGCTGTCGCGGCACACCTGCACGATGCCGATACCGACGGCCGTATCGATGCCGACCTGCCGCCGCAGGCAGTCGCCGTGCTGCGCGCCGACAGCGTCGATGCCATCTACTTCGTGGTACGAGCGGCCGATGGCCACGTGATCAGTGGCGATGCCGACCTGCAGCCCACGACGGATGCACACGGCGAATTCAGCGACGGCATGTTCCGCGGCGAAGCGGTCCGCATGGTGAGCCATCCGACGCGCGTCGGGGACACCGCGATCACCATCACGATCGCCGAGACGACGCACAAGCGCGCCACCGCGATCCGCAGCATCCTGACCAGCATCGTGCTGACCGACATCGTGCAGCTCGGCGGCACCCTGCTGCTGGTATGGACCGGCGTGCGCTACGGCGTGCGCCCGCTGCGCGCGCTCGGCGAGCAGATCGCACAGCGATCGGCGCGCGACCTCGCTCCGCTCGACCGTGCCCAGGTGCCGACCGAAGTACGCCCGCTGGTGAACACCCTCAATGCGCTGTTCGAAACCGTGCGCGACAGCGCACGCGGACAACAGCAATTCCTCGCCGACGCGGCACACCAGCTGCGCACGCCGTTGAGCGGCGTCATCGCCCAGCTCGACCTGCTCGCACGAGAGTCCGGCGACGATGCACTCGGGGCACGCCTGCGTGCCCTGCACGAAGGCACGCGGCGCCTCGCGCACACGGCCAACCAGCTGCTCGCGCTGGCACGCTCGGAACGTTCGGCGACCACCCACGATGATTTCCACGTGGTCGATCTCGAGGCGCTGGCGACGGATGCCGTCGCGCAATACCTTGACCGCTCGCTGCTCGCGTACATCGATCTCGGCGCGGAGACGGCGCCCGCGCGCACGGTCGGCAGTGCGTGGCTGCTGCGCGAACTGCTCGGCAACCTGGTCGACAACGCGCTCACCTACACGCCGGCCGGCGGGCGCGTGACGGTGCGCAGCGGCATGCGGGGAGCGACCAGTTTCATCGAGGTCGAGGACGACGGCCCGGGCATTCCGCCGGAGGAGCGCAGCCGCGTGCGCGAACGATTCCGCCGGTTGCCGGGCTCGCCCGGCAACGGCTGCGGCCTCGGCCTCGCGATCGTCGACGAGATCGCGCATGCGCACGATGCGACGTTTTCGATCGAGTCCGGCGCGGAAGGCAGCGGCACGCGCGCGCGCATCGAATTCCGGCCGGCCTGAAACCCGCCCCGTCGCCAGGCGCAGACGCGGACCCGCGCTTGTCAGCTTGCCGAAAGCGATGCGGCGGTATCGTCGCAATCGCGATGTGCGCCGCAATCTTCCACCCCAGGGAAGTACCGGCCGATTCGCCAAGGCGGCCCATTCCCCCAGGTTGGGCCGCCTTCTTTTTGTCCATGGTCCATGGATGGACGGCACACCTGGAATGCAGGAGCACTCCGGTGCCCCCGCGCATCCTCATCGGTCCGTCCAGGGACTATCCCGACACCACGAGCACTCCCCACATCCCTGTGGGCAATCGCTCGGCTTCTGACTACTTCTTGCGCATCGCGTCGACCTTTTCCTGCGCCATCGGCAGCGCCTTCAGCGCCGCGTCGTGCATCGAGGCGACTTCAGCCGGGGCGACTTCGCCGCCGCCGTGCTTTTCGTTGACCAGCACTTCGCCGTTGTCGGACCAGCCGACCATCGCACCGCCCTTCTGCTGCACGACCATCGGCTTGCCGTCCTTGGTGAACGCGTAGTAGACCGCGCTGCGGCCGCCTGCGTCGAGCTCGGTGTTCACGCGCATGAAGCGCACCGCATTGCCTTCGGCGAACGCATCCCAGCCGATCGACGCGGTGTCGGTCGTGTAGGTGCCCGCGACTTTCTTGAGCGCGCCGATGCGGCCTTGCAGCTTGGAATATTCCTCCTTCAACTTCTCCGACGGCGTGGCCTCCGCGGTCAGCACGATCTGCACGTTCGCCGAAGCGCCGTGCGTCAGCACCGGCGAAGTCAGGCCCGGCAGGAAACGGCGATCGCCGTCGGTCAGCATGGCGTTCAGCACATAGGTGCGCGCCGCGGTGATGCGCGAGCGGTCGAAATCGATCGAGAAGCTGTACGGCGGCGCGCCACTGACATCGATCGTCTTCGTCGCGATCGCCGGTTCCGGCTGGCCGGCGTCGACGAGCTTCAGGTCGAGCTTGGCGCCCGCACCGATCGCGATCGGGTCGCGCAAGGTGACGGCGCCGGTGATCGCGGTGCCCGGCGCGATGGCGAGCTCGGCCTGCGCCTTGCTGTCCATCTCCTGCTTGCCCGAATCGCATCCGCCGAGGACGGCGAGTGCGGCGATCGCCGCGATCCAGTGAATCCGCATGGTTATTCTCCCAAAAAAACGAAGGCTATCGTATACCCCGACACCGCAGCACGGACTTCTCGAACGTGGCGCTGCGCCAGCGGGGTTTGCGCAACGACGGCTGCATGTGACAGGCGGCGTCGTCATCGACGCCCGGAACGATAATCCGCGCCGGGCACAGGCGCAATCACGCGGGCTGGCTGGCGCGTGAACACCGCGCGGGAACCGCGCAAATCAACGCATCGGGCGACGCGCCGGCGCATGCCGCATTCGCCTGGCCGCACGCGTGCCGAAATTGCGCGCGCTGCGCATTTCCCCGGCCCTCACGCCGCCGGCAGTTGCGAGATGTCGGCAACGCGCAGGAACATCGCACGCAAATTGGACAGCATCGCGAGCCGGTTTTCCCGCAGCTCCGCGTCATCGACCATGACCATGACCTTGTCGAAGTAGTGGTCGATCGGCTCGCGCAGTGCGGCGAGGCGCTTGAGGACCGCGACGTAGTCGCGTGCTTCGATCGCCGGTCGGCAATCAGCCGCAGCGGCCCGCAACGCCTGTCCCAACTCGGTTTCTGCGCCGGGTTCGAAGCGCGCATCGGAGAACGACGGCTGCGACGTGTGGCTGGCCTGACGCAGGATATTGCCGATGCGCTTGTTGGCGGCGGCGAGGGCACGCGCTTCGGGCAGGGCGGCGAACGCGACCACGGCGCGCAGGCGCTGGTCGAAATCGGTGAGGTCGGTCGGCGCGAGTTCGCGCACGGCCTCGAACGCTTCCGCGGAGATTCCGCGATCGACGTAGTAGCCGCGCAAGCGGTCGAGGATGAAGGCGTACAATTCGATCGCGATCGCCGTTCGGCGGACGCCCGGATCGAGCGCGGCCGTGCCGTCCTTGCCCTTCGGTGCGCCCGCGGCGAACGCGCCGTCGGGCAGCTGTGCCAGCGCCTCGTCGAATTGCGCGCGCAGGTCGAGTGCGAGGCCGCCTTCGATCAGCGTGCGCGCGAGGCCGAGCGCGGCGCGGCGCAGCGCGAACGGATCCTTGTTGCCGCTCGGCTTCATGCCGACCGCGAAGATTCCGGCGAGCGTATCGATGCGCTCGGCAACCGCGAGCACCTGGCCGACCTTTCCCTGCGCGATGCCGTCACCGGCGAAACGCGGTCGGTAGAACTCGTCGAGCGCCTGCGCGACGTCGGCGTTCTCGCCGTTCGCACTCGCGTAGTAGCGGCCCATCGTGCCCTGCAGCTCGGGGAATTCGCCGACCATGCGCGTCATGAGGTCGCATTTCGACAGCGCCGCTGCACGCGTGGCGAGCGCGGCGTCGACGCCGACCCGGTTCGCGATCACGCGCGCGAGTTCGGCCACGCGCACGCTCTTGTCCCACACGCTGCCGAGTGCCTGCTGGTAGGTAACGCTCTTCAACGCCTCCTGTTGTGCCGCAAGCGGCGTCTTGAGGTCCTCGTCGAAGAAGAACTTCGCGTCGGCGAAACGCGGGCGGATTACCCGCTCGTAGCCCTTGCGGATCTCGGCCGGGTCCTTCGATTCGATGTTGGCGACGCCGATGAAATGTTCGGTCAGGCAGCCTTCGGCGGCCGCTCCTGCGCTTCCTGCGCCCACGGCACTCGCACTTCCCTGTGCATCGAAGCACGGCACGAACTTCTGGTTCGCCTCCATCGTCGTGACCAGCGCTTCCTGCGGCACCGCAAGGAAGTCGCGCTCGAACGCGCAGGCAAGTCCGACCGGCCATTCGGTCAGGTTGGCAATCTCGTCGAGCAGCGCATCGGACAAGCGCGGTTGCGTGCCTGCCGGCGCGACGCGCGCGACCTCGTCACGCACGCGCGCGCGGCGTTCGGCAGGATCGGCCAGCACTTTCGCCGAGCGCATCGCATCGAGCCATGAGTCCGCATCGACGACATGCACCGGTTGCGGATGATGGAAGCGGTGCCCGCGCGAGCTGCGGCCGGAGCGGATGCCGAAGATCTCGCCGTCGATGACCTGGTCGCCATGCAACATGACCAGCCAGTGCGCCGGCCGCACGAAGGCGTAGTCGTGGTCGCCCCAGCGCATCGGCTTCGGGATCGGCAGCACCTTGAGCGCGTCGGCCACGATCTCCTGAACGAGTGCCGCGGTCGCCTGGCCGGGCTTCTCGCTGCGAACGACGTAGCGCTCGCCCTTGGCGTCGCTGTTCCGCTGCAACTGTTCGATGGCGACACCGTTCTTCGCGGCAAAGCCGATCAGCGCGGGGGTCGGTGAACCGTTCGCATCGAGGCCGATGTTGAGATATGGCCCCAATACCTCGGATTTCTGCACCGGTTGCTGCGTCGCGACGCCGGGCACCAGCACCGCGAGACGACGCGGCGAGGCGTAGGTCTTCGCGTTCGCGACATCAGCCTCGACGCCGCGCCTGACGAGTCCTGCGCAGACGCCGCTGGCGAACGCCGCGGCGAGCTCGTCGAGCGCTTTCGGCGGCAACTCCTCGGTGCCGAGCTCGACCAGCAGCGATGCGGGTGTCGTGCTTGCCATCATGCGGCCTCCCGCGTCTTCCTGAGACCCGGGAAACCGAGTTTCTCGCGTTGTGCGTAGTAGGTCTCGGCGACGCCGCGCGACAGCGCGCGCACGCGCAGGATGTAGCGTTGGCGTTCGGTCACGCTGATCGCGCGGCGCGCGTCGAGCAGGTTGAACGTGTGGCTCGCCTTCATGACCTGCTCGTAGGCCGGCAGCGGCAGGCCCGCCTCGACCAGGCGCTGCGCCTCGCCCTCGCAGGTGTCGAACCAGTCGAACAGCTTCGCGACGTTCGCGTGCTCGAAGTTGTAGGTGCTCTGCTCGACTTCGTTCTGGTGGAACACGTCGCCGTAGGTGACTACGCCGTGCGGCGCATTGGTCCAGACCAGGTCGTAGACGTTGTCGACGTTCTGCAGGTACATCGCGAGGCGTTCCAGCCCATAGGTGATCTCGCCGGTGACCGGGCGGCATTCGAGGCCGCCGGCCTGCTGGAAGTAGGTGAACTGGGTGACTTCCATGCCGTTCAACCAGACTTCCCAGCCGAGTCCCCAAGCGCCGAGCGTCGGCGATTCCCAGTTGTCCTCGACGAAGCGCAGGTCGTGCACGAGCGGATCGACACCGAGCGCCTTGAGCGAGCCTATGTAGAGCTCGAGGATGTCGTCCGGATTCGGCTTCAGCACGACCTGGTATTGGTAGTAGTGCTGCAGGCGATTCGGATTCTCGCCGTAGCGGCCGTCGGTCGGGCGACGCGACGGTTGCACATAGGCGGCCGCCCATGGCTCGGGGCCGATCGCCCGCAGGAAGGTCGCCGGATGGAACGTGCCGGCGCCGACCTCGGTGTCGAGCGGCTGGATCAGAACGCAACCCTGCTCCGCCCAATAGCGGCTCAAGGTCTGGATGACTTCCTGGAAGGTCGGTCCCGGCATGGTGCCTGGCTCACAAAGTGGCGTGCGAAAAGCGCGCTAGTATAGCGGTCGATGCGCTTGGTGGACCCCGAACCCATGGCCGTGACCCAGCTCCCGGGCAACGCGAAGGCAGCGGTACCGCATGCCCTCGGCATGCACCGCCGGCTCGACCTCGACGAAACGCTCGCCGCCCTGCTCGCGGACGGCCTGCTCAGCGAGGCCGACGCGAAGCGTGTGCGCGTCGACATCCGCACCGCGCGCGGTCGCAGCGAACTGCACCCGCTCGTACTGGTGGCGAACCTCAAGCTCGCCGACCTGCGCCATCCGGACAAACCGCTCAGCCTTGAAGTCCTGACGCACTGGCTGGCCGAGAAAGCCGGCCTGCCCTATCTCAAGATCGATCCGATGAAGATCGACGTGGCAAGCGTGACCCAGGTCGTCAGCCACGCCTATGCGCAGCGTTACCGCATCCTGCCGGTCGCGGTCACCGACATGCAGGTCGTGTTCGCGACGCCGGAGCCGTTCGACACGCGCTGGGTCGCCGATCTTGGCCACATCCTGCGCCGCGACATCCAGCGCGTCGTGGCAAGCCCGCTCGACGTCAACCGCTATTTGGCCGAGTGGTGGAGCGTGCAACGCTCGATCCAGCGCGCGAAGGACGCCAAGAACGACCCGCGCGACGGCCGCGCGATCCTCAATTTCGAGCAGCTCGTCGAACTCGGCAAGGCTGGCGATGTCGGCGTCGACGATCGCCATGTTGTGCACATCGTCGACTGGCTGCTGCAGTACGCGTTCGAGCAGCGCGCCTCGGACATCCACCTCGAGCCGCGCCGCGACACCAGCAACATCCGCTTCCGCATCGACGGCGTCATGCACAAGGTGTTCGAGTTGCCGACGCCGGTGATGACCGCGGTGACCTCGCGCATCAAGATTCTCGGCCGCATGGACGTTGCCGAGAAGCGCCGACCGCAGGACGGGCGTATCAAGACGCGCTCGCAGGAGGGCCGCGAGGTCGAGCTGCGCCTGTCGTCGATGCCGACCGCGTTCGGCGAGAAGATCGTGATGCGCATCTTCGACCCGGACATCGTGGTCAAGGAATTCCGCCAGCTCGGTTTCTCGCCGAGCGAGGAAAAGCTCTGGCGCGATTTCGTCGACCGCCCGCACGGCATCGTGCTGGTGACCGGTCCGACCGGATCGGGCAAGACCACCACGCTGTACTCGACCCTGAAGGTGTTGGCCACGCCGGACCTCAACGTCTGCACGGTCGAAGATCCGATCGAGATGGTGAGCCCCGAGTTCAACCAGATGCAGGTGCACCAGGCGATCGACCTCGACTTCGCCGCCGGCGTGCGCACCCTGATGCGGCAGGACCCGGACATCATCATGGTCGGCGAAATCCGCGATCTCGAAACCGCACAGATGGCGGTACAGGCGTCGCTGACCGGCCATCTCGTGCTGTCGACGCTGCATACCAACGATGCGCCGAGCGCGATCACGCGACTGCTCGACCTCGGCGTGCCGAACTACCTGATCCAGTCGACCGTGACCGGCATCGTCGCGCAACGCCTGGTGCGAACGCTGTGCCCGCACTGCAAGGTCGAGGTCCCGCTCGACGTGCAGGCATGGGCGGCGCTGACGCACCGCTGGCCGCTGGCGCCGCCGGCGAAAGTCTACGGGCCGAAGGGTTGCCTCGAATGCCGCAAGACCGGCTTCCTGGGCCGTACCGGCATCTACGAGATGATGCGCGTGTCGCCGGCGATCCGCGCGCTCATCCAGCCCGACATGAACCTGGCCAAATTGACCGAAACCGCGCATGCGGAAGGCATGCTGCCGCTGCGTGCATCCGCCGCGGCACAGGTCGCACGTGGCGTGACGACGATCAAGGAAGTCGTCAACGTGCTGCCGCCGACCGATTGAGGCAGCGGATCGGACGATGAATCGGGCCGGACCACGGAAGTTCCTGATCGTGCAGACGGGCAGCACCCTGCCCGTCGTGCGCACGCGCCATGGCGATTTTCCGGAATGGTTCCGGCGCGGCCTCGGCCTGCAGCGTGACGGGATCCACGTCGTGCGCCCATACGCCGGCGAAACGTTGCCGGATACGCGCGCGTACGCGGGCGCGATCGTCACGGGTTCGCCGGCGATGGTCAGTGAACGCCTCGCCTGGAGCGAAGCGACGGCAGATTGGCTGCGCGGCGCGATCGCGACCGGGCTGCCGATCCTCGGCGTCTGCTACGGGCACCAGCTGCTCGCGCATGCGCTCGGCGGCCGCGTCGACTACCACGCGAACGGCCGCGAGATCGGCACGGTCGAGATCGAACGCCTGCCGGCCGCGCACGGCGACGCATTGCTCGGCGCAGCACCCGCGCAGTTCCAGGCCCATGCCTCGCATCAGCAGAGCGTGCTCGCCCTGCCCGCCGGAGCGGTCGTGCTGGCCCGCTCCGCGCACGACCCGAATCATGCCGTGCGTTACGCGGCGCGCGTATGGGGACTGCAGTTCCACCCGGAATTCAGCGTCGAGATCATGCGCGGCTACTTGCGCGCTCGTGCGCAGGCGGCGAATGGCGATTGCCCGGCCGAATGCTGCCCGCAGCGCACGCATGCGCCGGCACCGGCGTCGCGCCGCCTGCTGCGACGCTTCCGCGCGATCGCCCTGAGCGATTCGGGAATCCGCAGCGCCTGACGCACGCCGCGGAAAACAGCACTGCTTCTACTTGCGACGGTTCGCGCGGCGGATCGCAGCCAGCGGATCGCCGAGCTTGAGGCCGGACAGGTAATCGCTGATCGCCTCGTTGGTGACGTCGTACAGCGGACGGCCCATGACCGCGGCGGCCGCCTTGAGGCTGTCGCGCACGCGCTTGGAGACGCGCAGGCTGGCGTCGCGCGCGTCCTCGGTTTCTACCGCAACATTGGACTTCTTCATGTTCGCTCCGGACAGCGGGTTTGCGCCGTCACACTTCATTTTGACTGTTTTAGAAGTGTAACTGTGCGTACAGTATGCCAGAGTACGCCGAAACGCATGATTTTGTGACGTTTTGTGAAGCGGGAAAATCCCTCAGGCGCGCCCTCTGGGGCGCCGCACGGGTTTTCAGGCGGCGCGATCGGGTGCCGCGGGGGGGCGGGTCAGGGCGCGCGCTCCGACGATGCCGACCTCATACAGGAGGCACATCGGCACCGCGAGCATGATCTGCGACAGCACGTCGGGCGGGGTCAACACGGCAGCGACGGCGAAGGCACCGACGATCGCGTAGCGGCGGCTGCCCGCGAGCTGCTCGGGCGTGACCATGCCGAGCGCGACCAGGATCACCAGCACGACCGGTACCTCGAAGCACAGGCCGAAGGCGAGGAACAACATCAGCACGAAATCGAGGTAGCGGCCGATATCCGGCGTGACTGCGACGCCGGCCGGCGCGATGCCGGTCATGAACGCGAACACCGCGGGCAATACGAGGAAATACGCGAACGCGCAGCCGATGTAGAACAGGATCACCGACGACACCAGAATAGGCACCGCGAGGCGTTTCTCATGGCGGTACAGGCCGGGCGCGACGAAGGCCCAGAGCTGGTACAGCACGAACGGGATCGCGACGAACAGGGCGACGAAAAATGCGAGCTTGAGCGGGGTCAGGAACGGCGAGGCGACCTCGGTCGCGATCATTGTGCCGCCCTGCGGCAGATGGCGAATCAGCGGCAGCGCCAGCCAGCCGTACAGCTTGTTCGCGAACGGCATCAGCGCGAGCAGCACGAGCAGTACCGCGGCGACGGCCTTCAGCAGGCGCTCGCGCAGTTCGACCAGATGCGAGATGAAGGACGCCTCGCCCTCGCCTTCGTGCTCAGTTTCGCTCATCGGGCGGAGCGGCCGGCGGTGGCGCGGGATTCGCCCGCAAGGCAGCCTCGACATCGGCCGCGGCAGCATGGACGTCCGCGCGCACGTCAGCGGCGCGGCGTGTCTCGTCGATCGTCTTCTTGAGGTCCTCGGCGGCGAGCTCGCGCTCGATCTCGCTGCGCACGTTCTGCCAGCTCGCGCGCGCGCGGCGCACGAGCGCGCCCGCCGTGCGCGCGACGCGCGGAAGGCGCTCGGGGCCGAGCACGATCAGGGCAACGACCGCGACCAGCGCGATCTCGCTGAAACCGACGTCGAACATGGCGTTTCCGCTGCGCTGCGCGTCAGTCGACGCGTTCGCTCTTGTTGCTGGTGGACTCCGTGCCGGCCGGCGGCGGATCCGCCTTCAGCTGCGCCTTGTCATCGCCGTCCTGCATGCCCTTCTTGAAGCCCTTGATCGCGGCACCGACGTCTTCGCCGACGTTGCGCAGCTTCTTCGTGCCGAATACCAGCGCGATGATCACGAGCAGGACCAACCAGTGCCAGATGCTGAAACCACCCATAGGACTACCCGTACGAAGAAGCGGGCGCCGCGCGCCGCGTTACTTCGTAGTGTACTCCTCCAGCAGGTCGCGGAAATCGACGATCGGGTTCGGTACGCCGGACACGCCGCCGTCGAAGATGCGCCGCGTGGTCACGCCCTCGCCGTAGGCGGCCTGGTTCGCGTCGTTGTCGATCGTGATCGCGGTACCGTCGAGCGAGGCACCGGCGAACAGGCCGCGCGCGCGCGAGTAGGAGTAGATCTCGGCCTTCAGCTGCGCATCGGTCGAAGCCTGCGCGGAGCGCCCGACCGGCCCGGCCGCGGCGGAGGCGTCGGCACCGAGCGTGAACTTGCCGTGCACGATCGAGTCGACACCGCGCTGGGTGCGGAACACGAGGATCACGTCGGTCGAGGACACGCCGGCCTGGAAGCCGATGCTGCCGCCGGTCATGCTGACGAAGGCCGGGTTCGACCAGGTGCCGTCGCGGGTCTTCACCGCGATCAACCCGTTGCCGTGGCGACCGCCGATGACGAGGCCGGCCTTGATCACGTCGGGCACCACCGCGATCGCATGCGCGTTCTTGAGCAGGTCCTGTGGCACCGCCTTGTCGGGCGCTTCCATCACCTCCTTGAGCACGCGCACGGCGTTTTCCGCGCGCTTGTTCTCTTCCTCGCCGGCGCGTGCGCCGGGCGCGGTCGAAGCAAGCAGGAAGGACACGAACACGAACACGGCAGCGCGCATCGACATCTCCGGCGGATTCATTCATCGCACCTTAGCAGGCGCAGCTGAGCCGACGATGAAGCGAACGCGCCTTCAGACGTGCAGGCGATGCCGTTGAGTCGAGGCGACCAGCGCGAGCAGGCCGATCAGCAGGCCGAGCATCCACGGTGAATCGATCGGTGCCGGCGACGGTTGCGGGGCGCCGCCGCACGGTGCGGGACCGGTGGTGAAGCCCTTCATGCCGACCTGCTTCAGCGCATCGGGACCGGTAATCGGACCGAGCACGTGGACCTTGCCGTTGACCGGATCGATCGTGGCGAGATCGCTCCAGTCGGGCGGGATATCGGTGTCGTTCTCGGGTGGTACGTAGTTGATCACCGCCCACAGGGTGCCGGCTTCGTCGAAGCTCATCGAGATCGAATTGACCCAGCGCTGGACTTCCGGTCCGAACGCGCCGATCGCAGTCGCCGCGCCGGTTGCCGGATTGACGCTGTAGAACGTGTTGTCGCCCTTGCCGCCCGCGCCGTACAGACGATTGCCGTTGGCTACCAGGCCAGTGAGCGCATGCCCGGTCGACCCGACCAGGCGCGTCGAACCGCTCGCGCGGTCGACCGTCCACAGCTTGTTCGCGACCGCCGACGACAACCACAGGGTTCCGTCGCAGCTCGCGGCCATGTTGAGGTCGAGCGCATCGTTGCGACCGGGGTCGCCCTGTCCGCTCAGGCCGAGATCGCCGACGACGGTCGCCTGGCCCGACTCGGGATCGACGCGGATCAGCAACTTGAAGCCGCCCGCCACGGCATACAGGGCGCCGTCGGACGTCGTGCTGAGTCCGCTGATGTTGCCGATGATCTGGCCGGAATAACGACCGGCGGCGCCGACCCTGGTCGCCTCGTGCGTGGTCAGGTCGACCCGGTACAGCGAGTCGAATGCCTCTCCATAGGCGACCGTCGCGGCGCCGGCCGGAATGGCGGCGACAGCGAACATCCCTGCTGCGATGACGCAGGTTAGTAGGCGCATGGCGGCATGTTATCGTTATGGTAATCGTCTGCCTCGCGGTGGTCCGCGATGGCACCCCGAGTCTAGCAGCAATTCCAACGCCGTCAAAACCTTAGGTCCGACGGCCCCCGCCCGGCCACGCTGCAGCGCACGAACACCGCGCCGCGCGTCGAACCCAGCCCAACGATGCCCCGCTATTTCGGACTGTCCAATCATCGCCATGGCGATCCCACCGCGGCCGCCGTGCTGCTCGTCAACCTCGGAACACCGGAGGCGCCGACGCCGCGCGCGGTGCGACGCTACCTGGCCGAATTCCTCGCCGATCCGCGCATCGTCGAGCTGCCGCGCTGGCTGTGGCGGATCGTCCTGCACGGCCTGATCCTGCGCGTACGCCCCGCCCGTTCGGCCGCGCTGTACGCGAAGATCTGGACCGCCGAGGGTTCGCCGCTGGCGACCGGCACGGCCGCGCTCGCCGAACGCCTGCAGGCTTCGCTGCGCGCGCAGCGGCCAGGGCCGATCCTGGTCCGGCATGCGATGCGATACGGCGGGCCGGGCATCGCGCCGGTGCTGCGCGAACTGGCCGAGGCCGGCGTGCGTCGCCTGCTCGTGCTGCCGTTGTTCCCGCAATACTCCGCCACCACCACGGCGTCTGCGCTCGACGCGATCGCGCGCGAGTTCGCACGCTGGCGCTGGGTGCCGGAGCAGCGTGACGTCGCCGACTACCACGCCGAAGCGCATTACATCGAGGCACTCGCGCGCAGCGTCGAGGCGCACTGGCAACGAAATGGACGCGCGCAGCGCCTGCTGCTGTCGTTCCACGGCATCCCGGAGCGCAACCTGCGCCTCGGCGATCCGTATTTCTGCCAGTGCCAGGCGACCGCACGGCGCCTGCGCGAACGGCTCGGCCTCGGCGAGGACGAACTGGTCGTCACGTTCCAGTCGCGCGTCGGGCGTGCGCGATGGCTGCAGCCCTATACGGAAGCGACACTGCGCGACCTGCCCGCACAGGGCATCCGCCACGTGCAGGTACTCTGTCCGGGCTTCGCGATCGATTGCCTCGAAACGCTCGAGGAGATCGCGTTGACCAATCACGCGCGCTTCCTGCACGCGGGCGGCGAACGCTTCGAGTACATCCCGGCGCTGAACGCCGGCGACGACCACGTGTCGGCGCTGACCGAACTGGTGCTGCGTCATGCGCAGGGCTGGCCGGAGTTCGATCCGGCCTGGGATCCCGCGCGTGCGTCCGCGCAGCAAGCCGCCGCACGATCGCGCCACGAACAGGTGCGCGATGCGCGCCGTTGAGGAACTCCGTTTCGCGTTGCCGCACGCGACCCTCGCCGCCAAGCGCTGGGGCGACCCGGCGCTGCCGCCGTTGCTCGCCCTGCACGGCTGGCTCGACAACGCCGCCAGCTTCGATGCCCTCGCGCCGCTGCTCGCCGACCGCTGGCAAGTGGTCGCACTCGACCTGCGTGGGCATGGGCACTCTGCGCACATCGCGCCCGGCGCGTGGTACCACTACGTCGACTACTTCGACGACATCCGCGCGACACTCGACCACTGCGGCTGGCAGCATGTCGACCTGCTCGGCCATTCGCTCGGCGGCACCCTCGCGAGCCTGTTCGCGGCGCTCTACCCGGAGCGCGTCGGCGAACTGTTGCTGATCGAGGCGCTTGGCCCGTTGACGCGCACGCTCGACGACGCCTTGCCGCAGTTGCGGCGTGCGCTCGACCAGCACGCCGCATTCGCCTCGCGTCGCCCACTGCGCGTATTTGCGACGCTCGAGGAAGCGGTCGCTGCGCGCATGCTCGCGAACGACCTGTCCGAAGCCGCCGCGCGTGCGATCGTCGTGCGCGGGATCGAGACGGTCGACGGCGGCCACGTGTGGTCGAGCGATCCGCGCCTGACCCTGGTCAGCCCGCAGCGCTACACCGAAGACGAAGTGCTGGCGATGCTCGGCGGCATCCGCGCGCGGACGACTCTCGTGCTGGCCGATCCCGCCACGAGTTACCTGCCGAGCGCGATGATGGATGCGCGTGCGTCTCGCGTCGCCGACATCCGCGTCGTGCGATTGCAAGGACACCATCACCTGCATCTCGAGGATGCTCATGGCGTCGCGGCGGCGCTGCTCGAGCGCGATTGAGCGCGGGGCGCTGACGCTACGGCGAAATCCAGCCGAGATTCACCGCGACGATGAAAGCGAGGGCGACGAGCAACGCGCCCGTGAGCGCGCCGGCCCAACGCAACAACCGATCGCGTCGCGCATTGCTCACGCCTGGATCAGGCGATTCAGTTCAGCCTTGAGCGCCTGGCCGTTGAGGCGCAACCAATCACGTTGTTCGCGCCATTCCGGATACAGGCTTTCGACCAGCGCCCAGAAGCGCGGCGAATGACTGCGGATGCGCAGGTGACACAGCTCGTGCACGACGACGTAGCGCAGCGCCGCGGGCGGCGCGAGCGCGAGCGCGAGGTCGAGGGTGACGCGATCGCGCGTATCGAGGCTGCCCCACAGGCTCTTCAGCGGGCGCAGCTTGACTGCCGTCGGCGCGCGCCCGAGTTCGGGGCAATAGCGTGCGAGATAGCGGCTGACGTCACGACGGATCTGCGCCTCGAGGAACGAGCGCAGCAGCGCTCGCGCGGCGGGCAGGGTCGACTTGCCGTGCGGCCGCGGCAGGGTCAGCACGAGACGATCGTCGAGCTGCTCGATCTGCGGGTAGGCCCCGTCGCGCCATGACAGGCGCGTGGTTTCGCCGCGCAGCGGCATTACCGTCGCGGCGCCCGGCTTCAATGCCGGAGGCGCCGAACCGAGGCTGAGCTCGTCGAGCTTGCGCTCGAGCCATTCGCCATGTTTGCGCAGGAATGCGAACACCTGGGCCGGATGCGTGCCTTCGGGATAAGTGACGCGTGCACCGCCCGGCGTCACGGTCAGGCGCAGGCGACGTGCCTGCGGATGGCTCTTGCGCAGCACCTTGATCGTCTCGCCGGCCGGTGTCGCCAGTTCAAGGTAGTCGTGCACAAGTTCCACTGCATCTTCTCCGACAAGTCCGCCACGCGCGGCGTCAGTCACGCTCGCCCGGACGGGGAATTCCGAACCATTTTTCCAGGCGCTCGAACAGGTTCTTCAACTCGAGCGTCATCAACGCAAAACTTGCATCCAGCTCCGCGCGCGCCGACTCCGCAGTGCCCTCGCCGAGCTCGTCGAGCACGACATCGAGAAAACGCAGCTTGCGCACGACGAGATCCTCGCCGAGCACGAAACTCATCCGGTCGTCGAACACGAGGCCGAGCTGGAAGACCTGCTTGCCCGACTTGAGATGCTCCCGCACTTCGTCCGATTCAAGGTCCTGGCGGCGGCAGCGGACGATCGCGCCGGCCTCCGCCGGATCGCGCAATTCGACCTCCTCGCCGAGCACCAGTCCCTTCGGCAGTTTCCCATCTATCAGCCAGCCCGTCATCAGATTCCGCGGGGATTCCGACGGCGCCATCGGCGTCGCCGGGAAACGGCCGAGGGCCTCGCGGACCTGGCTGACCGTGTCCTCGGCCGCCTTGCGGCTGGCGCTGTCGACGACGAACCACCCCTGCTCGCCATCCAGATAAGCAGATAGTCGTGACGGGCGTATGAACGCTCGCGGCAGCAATTCGGAAATTACCTCTTCCTTCAATCGCTTGCGTTCTTTCGCGCCGGGACGGCGACCCTCCTTGTCGGCGATCTTCGCGATGCGGTCGGCGAGTTCCTCGGCGACCACGACGCCCGGCAGCAGACGCTCTTCGGAGCCGATCGAAACCAGCGAATATGCACCGAAGTGGTGCATCAGCTCCTCACTATCGCGCCCGTATGGCGAAACAAAGCCGCGGGTTGCGAGTTCAAGCGGCCCGCACTCGCGCAATCGATGTGATTCGAGGTCTTTTTGCAGACGTTTAATGGATTTACTGACACTTTCCGGAAAACGAAACAATGTGAGATTGCGAAAGAACATGTCGGGACCGGGATTGGAGATTCGGGATTCAAGAACGCTCTGCCCGCGCGTGCCTCGGCGGTTGCCGGACCGGTGGCTGACAGGCGGGGGATACGCGCGCATGACCCGGCGATTGCCGGGGCAACGAAGTCGCGCAGCTTACTCCGTCTCGTGCGCGGGTTCGCTGCCGGCGAGCCACGCACGCGCATCCGGATGCGACCGATCCGGGGCAGCCGCGAGGCCGGCGAAATCGAACAGCTCGCGGTCGAGCAAATGCGAAGGCGCAACGTTGCCGAGTGCGCGGAAGATGTTCTCGACGCGACCCGGCTGCTTGTCCTCCCACTCCGCGAGCATCGCCTTGATCGCCTTGCGTTGCAGGTTCTCCTGCGAGCCGCACAGATTGCACGGCATGACCGGAAATTGCCGTTGCCGCGCATATTCGGCGATGTCGCCTTCGCTGCAGTAGGCGAGGGGGCGGATCAGCACGTTGCGACCATCGTCCGAACGCAGCTTCGGCGGCATCGTCTTCAGCGTCGCCTGGTGGAACAGGTTGAGGAACAGCGTCTCGACGATGTCGTCGCGATGGTGACCGAGCGCGATTTTCGTGTAGCCGTGCTCGGCCGCGAACGCGTACAGCGCACCACGCCGCAGGCGCGAACACAGGCTGCACATCGTGCGCCCTTCCGGTACGACACGTTTGACGACGCTGTAGGTGTCCTGCTCGAGGATGTGGAACGGCACGCCATGCGCGCGCAGGTAGTGCGGCAGGATCTGCGGGTCATAGCCCGGCTGCTTCTGGTCCAGGTGCACCGCGACCAGTTCGAAGCGCACCGGTGCCTTCGCCTGCAGTTTCAGCAGGATGTCGAGCAGCGTGTAGGAATCCTTGCCGCCGGAGAGGCAGACCATCACGCGATCGCCGTCCTCGATCATGTCGAAATCCGCGATCGCCTGGCCCGTTTGGTGTTGCAGGCGCTTGGCGAGCCTGGAGGCCTCGTGGGCGAGCTTGCGGGAAGGCATCGCGTTCATCGTTGAAGAGTGCTCCCGGTGATGGCGGCGTCCTGATCCAGGCGATCGACGGCGATCGCGAAAAGCGAGGCCGCGCATTGTAGTGGTGCCGACTGCAGGTTCCGAGACGTCGCGCCTTCACTTCCGCGAGCGGCGCCGATGCGGCAAAATCCGCGTCCTCTGCGCAACGGAACGGATTCCGGGCGAACTTCCCTTTCTTTATCCGCCCGCCGAATCCGGCTTGCCGAGCGGCGCGCGCACATCCCGGAGCGCATCCATGAGCAGCACCCCGACCGTCGATACGGCCCGCCTCGCGAACGCGATCCGCTTCCTCGCAGCGGATGCGGTCGAGAAGGCGAAGTCCGGGCACCCCGGCATGCCGATGGGCATGGCCGAGATCGCGGTCGCGCTGTGGACGCGCCACCTGCGCCACAACCCGGCCAATCCGCACTGGACCGACCGCGACCGCTTCGTCGTCTCCAACGGCCACGGCTCGATGCTGCTGTATGCGCTGCTGCACCTGAGCGGCTACGACCTGTCGCTGGACGAGTTGAAAAACTTTCGCCAGCTGCATTCGAAGACACCGGGGCACCCGGAAGTGCACATCACGCCCGGGGTTGAGACGACGACCGGGCCGCTCGGCCAGGGCCTCGCCAACGCGGTCGGCATGGCGCTCGCAGAGAAGCTGCTCGCCGCGGAGTTCAATCGCGACGACGCGCTGGTCGTCGACCATCACACCTATGTGTTCCTCGGTGACGGCTGTCTGATGGAGGGCATCTCGCACGAGGCGTGTGCACTCGCCGGCACCTGGCAACTCGGCAAGTTGATCGCGCTGTACGACGATAACGGCATCTCCATCGACGGCCAGGTGCAGGGCTGGTTCACCGACGACAGCGCGGCGCGCTTCCGCGCCTACGGCTGGCAGGTGATCGGTCCGATCGACGGCCACGACGTCGACGCGGTCGATCGCGCGATCCTCGAAGCGAAGGCGAACACGAGCCAGCCGAGCTTCATCCTGTGCCGCACCGTGATCGGCAAGGGCGCACCGACGCGCGCCGGCACCGCCAAGGCGCACGGCGAAGCGCTCGGCACCGACGAGATCGCGGCGACGCGCAAGGCGCTGCAGTGGGACTACGCGCCGTTCGAAGTCCCCGCGGACATCTACGCCGGCTGGGACGCGCGCGCGGCCGGCGCGCAGCACGAATCCGAGTGGAACGCACGCTTTGCCGGCTACGGCAACACGCATGCGGGCGAGGCCGCCGAGTTCGCGCGTCGCATCAAGGGCGAACTGCCGGCGACCTTCGCCGAGCTCGCGGCGAAGCTGATCGCCGATGCCAATGCGAAGGCCGAAACGGTCGCGTCGCGCAAGGCGAGCCAATACGCGATCGAGGCGTTCGCGCCGGCGCTGTCGGAGATGCTCGGCGGCTCCGCCGACCTCACCCATTCGAACCTGACCTTGTGGAAGGGCGCGCCGCTGCTCAGCGGCGGCGGAACCGGCCGCCACATCAGCTATGGCGTACGCGAGTTCGGCATGGCCGCGATCATGAACGGCATCGCCCTGCACGGCGGTTACATTCCGTTCGGCGGCACCTTCCTGACGTTCAGCGACTACAGTCGCAACGCGATCCGCATGGCCGCGCTGATGAACCAGCGCGTCATCCACGTGTTCACGCACGACTCGATCGGCCTTGGCGAAGACGGCCCGACCCATCAGTCGATCGAACACGTTTCATCATTGCGCCTGATCCCGAACCTCGATGTCTGGCGCCCGTGCGATACAGTCGAAACAGCCGTCGCGTGGAAGCTTGCACTGCTGCGTGCCGACGCACCGACCGCGCTCGCGCTGTCGCGCCAGAACCTGCCGTTCGTGTCGCGTGACGCGGCCACGATCGCCGCGATCGAACGCGGAGGCTATGTACTCGCCGAAGCCGACGGCGCGCCCGCGCGGATCCTGATCGCGACCGGTTCGGAGATCGGCCTCGCGCTCGCAGCAAAGCAGATCCTCGACGGAGAGGGTCTCGCGACGCGCGTGGTGTCGATGCCCTCGACCGCGACGTTCGACCGCCAGGATGCCGCCTATCGCGACGCCGTGCTGCCGGCGGGCGTGGCGAAGATCGCGGTGGAGGCGGGCACGACCGCACTGTGGTGGAAGTATGTGCGCGGCAACGGCGCGGTGATCGGCATCGATCGCTACGGTGAATCCGCACCGGCCGGCAAGCTGTTCGAGTTCTTCGGCTTCACGCCGGAGAACGTCGCCGCAGTGGCGCGGGGAACGTAGGCGGGTCGCCATCCCGTAGTGCCTTCTCGCGCGATCGCGACGGTGGCGCGCGCTTCGCGCGTACCGCCCTGCGGTAGACTGCGCAACGCCATGTTCCCTGAAGATCCTGCCGCCATCGTCCGCCGACTGACCGAGCTGAAGATCGAGCATCGCGATCTCGACGCCGCGATCGCGCGCCTGCCGAGCGGGCCTGGTTGCGACGAACTGCAGCTCACGCGACTGAAGAAACGCAAGCTGCGGCTCAAGGACATGATCGCCTACCTCGAGAACAAGCTGATTCCCGATCTCGACGCCTGAAAGCGACTATCGCTTCGCCTGTCGATAGTCGCGCAGGACCGCATCCATCACCGCGCTCGTGCGGGCCGCGCTGACGGCCGTCGACGGACACGCACCGGCTTCGCCGCGCAGTTCCCGCACGACCGCCTCGATCAGCGGCTGCTGGATATGCACGGGGTTCTCGACGCGGACTTCGCGCGCACCCGCGCCATTCTCGACCAGGATCGGCCCGTCGCCGAACGTCGCGAAGCGCATGCGGCCACCGTCGCCGATCACCTCGATGCGATCCTCGTGTTGCAGCGCGCCGAAATTCCACAAGCCGGTGCCGAGCAGGCCGGTGTCGAACGCGAACGACATCGCGACCGTGTCCTCGGGCGGATAGGCGCCGAGCTGATTGCTCGCCGTACCGTGCACGCGACGCAACGGGCCGAACAGCCAGTCGAGCAGGTCGAGCGTATGGCAGCCGATGTCGACGAAGATGCCGCCACCGGATATTTCCGGGCGCACGTGCCAGGGCAGGTCCGCCGCATCGTGGTAACGCGGATGGTGAGGCTCATGCAGCACGACGTTGACGATGCGCGGCTTGCCGATCGCACGCTCGTCGAAGACCAGTTCGCGTACCTTGCGGAAACGCGGCAGCGCACGACGGTAGTACGCGACGAATACCGGCACGTTCGCGGCCCGACCAGCCGCGATGATCTCCTCGCACTCCGCCGCATCCAGAGCAAAGGGCTTTTCGACGTACACCGGCTTGCCCGCGGCGATGCTGATCAGGGCGAACTGCCTGTGCGTCGACGGTGGTGTCGCGACATAGACCGCGTCGACTCCGGGGTCGGCGACCAGGTTTTCGGCGGCGGCGTACCAGCGCGGCACGTCGTGACGCTGCGCGTAGTCGCGCGCCTTGTCGCCGTCGCGGCGCATCACCGCGACGAGGCTCGAATGCGGCGCCTTCTGTAAAGCCGGGCCGCTCTTGACCTCGGTCACGTTGCCGCAGCCGATGATTCCCCAGCGCACCGTCTCCAACGTCATCGGATGGTGAACTCCCTGCGGATGAAGGCCTGGTGGTACGCATGGTAGGCATCCATCCGCGGATGCTTCGCACGTTCGGCCACGTGCCTGAGCAGGGCCGCGCGAACGTCGGCGTCGAGTCCGGCGAGGTACGCGGGCGTGTACTCGTGACGGTCGAGCACGGCGAAATGCGGCGTCGGCGCGTGCGCGCTCGAATGGAAGCCGAAGTGCAGGGTGATGCGTTTGTGCGCCAGCACGCCGCCGTAGCCGCGGTGGATCGCATAGTTGTTGTAGAACACGGCATGCCCCGGCGGCACGACGATCCGCAGACCGTCGGCGAGTTCGGGCGCGGCATCGACCGGGGCCATCCGGATGTCGTCGCGGAAGATCGCGCGCTCCGCCGCGTCGAACGGGCGCCGATGGCTGCCGGGAACGATCCACAGGCAAGGGTCGTCGGTCAGCGGCAGATTGACCTGCACATAGTTGTGGAAATGCGCTTCGCTGAACCAGCCCGGATCGATTTCCTCATCGGGGATCTGCATGAGGTCGCGATGCCAGCCCTGTCGGTAATCGACGCCGGCCTCGCCGTAGAACAGCGAAGCACCGTCGATCACGACCTCGCCGCCACCGAGCAGGTCGACGATCGCGTCGGTGATGCGCGCATCGCAGATCAGGTTCTGGATCGCCCGAACGGCCGTGCCCGGTTGCAGGAACTGCAGGTTGAACATGCGCGCATGCGAGTCGCGCGCGCGCACGGCGCATTCGATCTGCTCGGTGCGCTGCGCGACTTCTTCCGGCGCGAGCACGGCCCGGACCAGGTAACCCTGTTCGTGGAACTGGCGCTTTTCGGTTTCGGTCAGCATGCGTTGGATTGCGCGACGTCAGTCGGACGCATCGGCGTCTTGTGCATCGCGCGTGAGCTGCGCCTGCTTCTCCGGCGTCAGCTTGAGGATGCCGTGGCGGATCTCGCGCGACAGGATCACGCGTGCGTCCTTCGCGACTTCCTCGAGCGTCAGGTCGAAATCGAGCTTGCCGTTCTCGTCCACCGATACCACGCGGCGTTCGCGCAATTTCTGGATGAAGCCGCGGAACAGGCCGCGTTCGAAGAATTCCGGCGCGTTCAGCTCGTGCAGCAGGGACAGGCGCTGCGCGCTGAGGAAGCAGAGGTTTTCGAGCTCGCCGGCACTGAGCGTGCCCGGGCCGTTCTTCACGAGCAGGGCAAGACCGATGTAGTAGCGTTCAATCGCCGGCAGCAGCGTATGCGCCAACGCGCGCAGGCGGAACGCCGGATCGCTCTGGCCCGGCCCGCGCTCCATGATGCGTCCGTCCGCGTCCGCTTCCAGCAGGCCCTGCGCGATGAAGAAGTCGAGCGTCTTCTGCAGGCGCTCGCCGAACTCCTCCTCGCTCCATGGCAGGTACAGTTCGGCTTGCACGAACGGATAGATCAGGCGGCCCAGACGCAGGATCGAAGCGCGCGCGAGGCGGCGGTTGTTGAGGAAGCAGCAGGCAACCCACGAAGCCGTGGCGAACAGGTGGGTCACGTTGTTGCGGAAGTAGCTGAGCAGCACGCCCTGCTTCGCATCCACCGTCAGCACGTCGCCGAGCGGGTGTGCGACGCGGCGGATCCACTGCATCTTCTCGCCATAGGCGATGATCGCGGCCGCGTCGAGCGGCGTGACCGTCATGCGGTCGGAGTAGGGAAGGGTCGCCAGCAGTGCCTTGTACAGCTCCAGTTGCGCGACGAGGTCGGCCTCGGCCATCGCATGCTTCGGCGTCGCGAGCAGCGCGACCGCGAGCAGGTTGATCGGATTGACGTGCGCAGCACGGTTGATGTTGACCAGGATACGTTCGCCGAGCGTATCGACCGCCGACTTCAGCCAGGTCGGTTTCGCCTCCGGGCTGGCAGTCGCACTCCGCCAGTCCGGCGCGATGTCGTCGAGCAGCGGCGTCAGGAACAGCGGCTCGCCGAAGTTCACGGTGACCGCGCCGTAGTTGTGGCGCAAGGCCCCGAGTCCGCGGATCAGTGCGCCCCAGGACTCCTTCTCCTTCGGCTTGCCGGACAACTCGCCGATGTAGGAGTCGCCTTCCATGATCTTCTCGTAGCCGATGTAGACCGGCTGGAACACGACCGGCCGATCCGGCTGGCGCAGGAAACTGCGCAAGGTCATCGACAGCAGGCCGCCGCGCGGCTCGAGCGTGCGTCCGGTGCGCGAGCGACCGCCCTCGATGAAATACATCAGCGAGATGCCGCGCGCGATCAGTTGGCTCATGTACTCGCGGAACACCGTCGAGTAGAACGGATCGCTGAAGCTGCGGCGCAGGAAGAACGCGCCGCCGCGACGCAGCAGCGGGCCGATCAGCGGCAGGTTGAGATTCACGCCCGCGGCGATGTGCGGCACGGCGAGACCGTTGCGGTACAGCAGGTACGGCAGCAGCGCGTCGTCGGTCGTGCTGCGATGACACGGCACGAACACCACTTCGTGGCCAGGCACGATGTCGCGCAGCTTGTCGAAGTGGTTCATCTGCACGCCGTGGTAGATCTTTTCCCACAGCGCGGTCAGCAGGAACGAGGCCGAACGCACGACCAGGTGCGACTGGTCGGCCGCGATCTCCCAGGCGAATGCGCGCGCCTTCTGCGCAGCCTTGCCGCGGTCGATGCCTTCCTTGCTCGCGTTCGTTTCGATCGCCTGCTGCACCGGCGCGGCATTGACCACGCCGTCGATGAGGGTGCGTCGATGCGACAGATCGGGCCCGATGACGGCGGCTCGTATGCGGCGGAAGTGCGCGCGCAGGATCCGCTGCAGCTTGCGCACGCCGCGTTCGGCCTCGGGCTGATCCGCGATCACGTCGCGCAGGCTGACGGGCGCAGCGAACTGCACGTGCGTGTCGCGTCCGTTCAGCGCAAGCGCAAGCAGGCGACGGAAACGGCCGACCACGACCCAGTTTTCCGAGAACAGCACGCTGAACCAGCCGGATTCGCGGTCCGGTGCGCGACCGACGAAGATCGACACCGGCACCAGGCGCACATCGTGTTCCGGATTCGCGCGCACGATGTCGGCGAGCAGGCTGAGCGTTTCCGAGCGGGTCGGGTGCGGTTGGCGGCCGAACACGCGCGGCCGGCGTGACAGCGCGATCACTGCGCGCCGACGCTTGATCGGCAGGCGGTCGGCCGCGGCGTAGGGGGACGGCAGGCCCGCTTCCTCGCAGGCCTGTTCGAGGATCAGGGTGTCGGACAAGCCATAGCGCTCGATCACGTACACGGTCGGGCGCGGGTCGTCCGGCAGCAGTGCGTGCGCGTCGTCGGGTGTGCGCCGGATGCGGATCCAGGGACGCAGCAAGGCGCCGAACGCCTTGAGCCAGGCAGGCACCTGCGCAATCCCGGTCGCGCGCGGTGCCGTTTGCGAGTCGTTCATTGCGCGAAGTCTAGCAGCACGTTGCCGCGGCGCCGACGCGCGAGCAGGCGGCGCAACCGCGCGGTTATCGCGCGCGGTTGCGGATGGACATCAGCCCTTCGGCGGCGCTTCCGGCGCGGTGACCGGTGCCGGTGCAGTCACGGCATCACTCGCCTGCGCAGCGGCCTTTTCCTTGAGCTTCTCCATCATCTGCTTGCCGTACCAGCGACCGTCGACGTTGACCATCTCCGCGGTCGCATCGAGCGGCGCTCCGAGCAGGGTGTAGTGCAGTTGCACCGACGCATTCTTGCCGTCGTTGGAGACGACTTTCGCCTGCACCGAATCGAGCGTCTGGTCGAGCGAGAAGCCGTACACGTTCAACGCGTCCTTGACGCCCGCGAACGCGATGCGCGCCTTTGCCATCGACTGGTCGTAGCCGAGCGCACGCGCTTCGTCGAGCGACTTGAGGTTCATGTCGCGGGCGCACTTGCTGACGATCGCGATGACCTTCTTGATCGACTCCGGATCGGTGAAGCGGGTCTTCTGCACCCACGCGACCAGCGCATCGACCGCGGCGACCGCCTGGCCGCGCTCGGCCTCGGACAGGCTCTGGTTCTGCTGGATCATGTTCTTGACGACGGTGCTGCCCATCGTCGCGTACATCGGAATCTGCTGCTGGTACTGCGCATCGAACTCCTTGAGCTTCGGTTCGATCTCGGCGAACAGCTTCTGCTCCGCGTCGGGAGCCGTCAGCTTGGTCATTGCCTCGTTGAACTTCGCGCGATCCTCGTCGGTGATCGGCTGCTCGTTCTTGTCCTTGCCCCAATCCGCTTTCGCCTTGGCGAACTCGGCCGGTGGCAATGCGTTCTGCATCAGCCCGCCGATATCGCCCTGCTTGAGCAAGTTGATCGAGGCGAGGATTGCCGCATCGGGAGCCGCCGCCGACGCCGGGGTCGAAACCGCCCCATTTTCGGCCTGCTTCTGGCAGGCGGCGACGAAGACGAGCAGCGCGGCCACGAGCGTCGCGCGGACCAGAGGCTTGAACATGGGAGTTCCCCAGCGGTTGTCAGGAAGAGGGCGCGAACTGTAGCAGTGCGCCGTGCGAGCGACCACTGACAGGCCTGCGGCGAGCGGGAACATGCTCCATGTCGAAGAGTGCGGCCATGGATGGCGGCTCCGGACGATCCGAAGGCGAAGCGCAGCAACGCTGCGGCCAATCGGACGACGCCACGTTCACGGACGAAGGCACCAAAAAAGAAAACCCGGAAGGCGAACCGTCCGGGTGGAATCCGGCAATGCCGGAGGAGGAAAGTTGTGCGTCGTTCTCTGGGGGTTGTCCGCGCTGGCCGGCA
>Ga0105239_10000685_pt1 | contig 48269 bp, 34 predicted proteins | sample KBSC44metaG_FD_92761 | JGI IMG/M metagenome (GOLD analysis project Ga0105239, IMG submission 92761) | Corn rhizosphere microbial communities from Kellogg Biological Station, Michigan, USA - KBS C4-4 metaG | ecosystem: Host-associated > Plants > Roots > Rhizosphere > Soil | place: Michigan, USA...
CTTTACATCCGAAGAGGATATCTTTTCCGTTTTTATCATATAGATATCCTTTGGAAGCTCGCTGCTTTTCAAAGCATTGACTTCTGTGGATATTTCCTGGTATTTATTGTCTACGTCGATACCATATTTAAACTTAGGCTGGATGACCGCCACACCGTCCTCTATCGTGGTAAGGATCTTGTCGATGTTTTCAAGTCCATATATTTTGTTTTCAATGGGCTTGACCACCTGCTCCTCCATGTCTTTAGGGCTCGTACCGGGATAAATGACGGTAATCAGGTATTGCGGGGGATGGGTGGTAGGGTCTTCCGACCGGGGCATGGTGAACAGCGTGAGTACCCCAACTACTGCAACAAGTAAAAATATGATGAGCGTGAACTGATAGTTCTTAACTGCGAAATTTGTAATCTTCATAACAATTGGAGTTACGGAATGATTTTAATAGTTGACTGTTCATTTAGGTAGGCGCTGTTCGAGATCACGATCTGGTCTATCCCGGCAGGTTTGTCTTTAAGGTAAACCTGCTGGTTATCGAACTTCGAAATCGTTACCGGCACTTTCTTAACCCTGCTCGTCCCGGTGGGGGTAAATACGAATCCTTTGTTGCCGTCCGCCTCCACCAATGCCCCATAAGGAATGACCAATACACTTTCGTCGTGCCCGGTTGCTATTTCCGCTTTGCCAAACATCCCTACCGCTGGTTTTATACCGGCCAGCTTCAACCGTAGTTCTACCTGGAAGGAACCGGCTTGCCCATCCGCGGCCTGTGACTTGCGGTAGACGACAGCGTCAAACCTTTGACCCGCATAGCCGTCAAGGGTCACCCTGGCCGTCTGGCCCTGCCTGACGGCGGCCCATTCCCGGTCGGTGACGCCGACCTTGAGCAAATAACTGTTTTGCTGTTCGGTGGAGTTGATCAGCAGCACCGGCATACCCGGAGCAATTACTTCCCCTTCGTTGGCCGCCTTCTTGCTAACAAAGCCGTCAGAGGTCGCATATATCTTTGAATACCGCTCATTAAAGGCTATCGCTTCCGTGGCTTTATGAGCAACATCGAGGGCCGTCTTCGTATTCTGTAGTTGTTCAAGGGTAAAGACGCTGTCTTTATAAAGGTTGACGGCGCGGTCGTAGTCACGTTGCGCCTTTTCGACACCCAGATTCGACTGTGCCAGGCCGGCGGATATTTCGGTCGAGTTCAGGGTAGCCAGTAACTGTCCCTTTTTAAAAAACTGCCCTTCCTCCACGAAGATGCGACTGATCACTCCGCCTATTTTAAAGGAATACCGGGCTTCGTCTTCGGTGCTGACCAAACCGGTAGCGGTGATATGATCGGAAATGTCCAATTCAGCCAGCGAGGCGACTTTAATGGGGATGATGTCCGGCTCTCCCAATATATTTTGGGTGTTTTGGTCGTGTTTGCAGGAAGACAAGATGAAAACGGTTGCTATTGCGCTGGGAAGTATAAGTATCTTTTTCATGACATTTATTTTATTGAATGGTGAAACTTGCGTTGGCGCGTTCGATGGCAGTGTAGGCGATCCAGGTATCGAATAGGGAGATATTGGCATGCAGTTGGGCGTCGATCAGCTGGTTCTGGGCGTCCAACAGCTCAATGTAAATAGCCATTCCTTCCTTGTATAATTTCAGCATATCGCCGTAATAGGTCTCACTGGCTTTTACCTGTGTCCCGGCAGCAGCATACTGGGCAATGGCACTTTGCATATCTGATTGCCGGACCTTAAGCTCGGTGAGCAGTTGTTGCTGCACATAATCGGTTTGAGATTGCAGGGCTTCCCGGTCGGCGACTGTTTGCTTTATTTTGTAAGAATTTCGTCCGGATGCAAACAGATCCCATTCCATTGATATTCCCCAGAAATAGTAGCGGCTTTGGTTGTTGAACTGCCAGTTGAAAGCCTGTGAACCCAGGTCGAGGTAAGTACCTACTTTTGGAATAAGATAGGATTTGGCAAGGCCGTTGAGATTACCGTTGATATCTTTTGCGATGCGGAGTTTGGTTAGTTCCTCTCTTCCGCTGACATTACCGTCCTGCGGTTGATCCGTTGTCGGAAGTGTCGTGATCTCATCCGGCAATATGCTGTCCGTAAGCGGGCGGTTTAGCAGGAAATTGAAATAATAGCGGGCGGACTCCGCCGTTTTCTTTGCTGAAATAAGGGAAGCATTGATCCTGGACACTTCGTTCTCGCTTCGGATAACCGCAGTCCGGTTCACCTTGCTGTTGTCGTACAGCCTGGTATTGATCCGCTGGCCTTCTACCACCAGCCGGAGCGCGAACTCATAGATCTTCGTGGCGTTGAGGGCTTTCAGATAGTTGTAATAGGCCGTTTTGATTTCTTTAACCAGCTCGCGTTTGTACAGGAGTACCTCCGCTCTTTGCCAATCTACCTGCTGCTGTTTGATCCTTTTGTTATACACCAGTTCCGCGTTCAGAAGGGGGAGGGTGGTGCGAAACCTGGCGTCATAGAAATTGTCCGGGTTGATCAGGATGTGCTGGTTTTGAAGCTTGGGAAACGAATTGCTTCCTGTGAGCTGGTTCAGCGTGGCGTAGGCCCCGTTAAGAAGGTCGCCTACCGGTACATCTATTGTGCGTCCGCCGTCTGCCTTGGTGTAAGTCGTGGAGAAGGAAACTTCCGGCAGGAACATGCTTTTTGCCTCCCTCAAGGCATACACATTGTTTTCCAGCACAAAGGTCTGCTGCTTTATGCTCTGATTAGACGTAAGTCCCGCCCGGATGTATTCATCCAATCTGCTCTGGGCGTTCGACGCCTGGGCACCGACAACGGGCAGGGCTGCCAGGGCGAGCCTGTAAATTGTTGGGAATTTTAAAAGAGAATTAATCACTGTTTTAAATTTAAACGCTGTTCAATAATAAGGCAAAAAAAAGGGCTATCCCTTTTCGAGCAGCGCAACAAAGCACTCATAGCCATGCTGCATAAGCTCTTCATTCGTATGGTTGACAAAATTTGTCGTGCGGTCTTTACAGACTAGCGCGCATATTCCGTGTAGCGCTGAAATGATCATAAAGGTCAAATACTCCGTATTCAAATCTTTAAACCTGCCTTTCTGCTGGCATTCTTTAACAACCGAAGACAACAGATCGATTGCTGCCTGCGATATCTCAAAGCCACCACCTTTTGGCGTTTTTTCCGGTTCAGCGACAATAAACATGAGATTATAATAATCTTTATTTTCCTGGGCGAATTGGATAAAGATCCGCCCCATAGCTTTTAAACGTTCAAAAGGATCGGCCACTTTTGCCAGCACTTTCAGCTGGCTCAACAGCAATCGAAACCCTTCCTTATGCAACTCATGAAAAATCTCACTTTTGTCCCTAAAGTAAAAATAGATAGAACCTGGACTGTAACTGATCTCATTAGCTATCGTACGCATGCTGGTTTGTTCATAGCCTTTCTCCAAAAATACCGTACGCGCACCATCCAGAATACGTCTATGCATTTCCTGCTTCTCTTTCTGTTTTCGTTCTGCTATGCTCATTTTCAGATAATAAAGTGATACGAATATGAGAGACCGGTTTGTCCGGCTGACAGTGATTAAGAATAAATACAACACAAAGATATTGAACACTGTTCAGTTTTCAAAATATATCGGTCGTTTTTTTTAAAAAATTTGGTTTTAAACGAGAGAGAATAGGGCTTCCGAGGGAGTAGTTTCGGGCAAAGCGCTTCGCCCGAGCAAGCTCGGCTCAGTTCAGAAAACGACAACGCCCCGCCAAAAGGCGGGGCATCTGTTCGGTCTTGCGGAGAGGGAGGGATTCGAACCCTCGGTACGGTTGCCCGCACAACGGTTTTCGAGACCGCCACAATCGACCGCTCTGCCACCTCTCCGAAGGGGTTGACAATGAGGATTGTCGGCCGGGGGGCAAATTTACATGTTTTAGGGCATTTTTTTGCATTTATTAGCGGAATCGTAGTTTTGCCCTTCAAATCCCGCAGGAAAATGTCTACCGGAACCGTTCTGATCATCGATGACGAAGAGAAATTACGCACTCTGCTGGCGCGGATCATCCGGCTGGAAGGGTTGACCGTGCTGGAGGCGGAGACGATCAAAGTGGGGAACCGGCTGCTGGACAAGGAGGACATCGACGTGGTCCTTTGCGACGTCAAAGTGCCGGATGGGAACGGGGTCGAATTTGTCCGGGACCTGAAGGTGCGGCACCCTTCGGTGGAAACGATCCTGCTGACGGCCTATGGTAATATTGCCGACGGGGTCATGGCGATGAAGAACGGGGCCTTCGACTATATCACGAAGGGTGACGATAACGAGAAGATCATCCCCCTTCTTGCGCGGGCGATGGAGAAGGTGCAGTTGCAGAAGCGGGTCAGCCAGCTGGAACAGCAGGTGGGAAAACGCTATACCTTCGACGCGATCCTGGGGCAATCTCCTTTGATCACGGAGGCCATTGCGCTGGCCAGGAGAGTGGCGCCTACCGAGGCGACGGTGCTGCTGCTAGGCGAGACCGGCACGGGAAAGGAGGTCTTCGCGCAGGCGATCCACTATGGCAGCAAACGGACGGGCAAACCTTTCATTGCCCTCAACGTCAGCGCCTTCGGCAAGGAACTGCTGGAAAGCGAGCTTTTTGGACATAAGGCGGGATCCTTCACCAGCGCCATCAAAGACAAGAAGGGCCTTATTGAAGAGGCCAACCAGGGCACCCTTTTTCTCGATGAGATCGGGGAAATGAACGTCGACCTGCAGGCCAAGCTGCTACGGGTACTGGAAACCAGCGAATTCATAAAAGTAGGCGATACCCGGCCGACGCGGGTCAACGTACGGATCATCGCGGCCACGAACCGGGACCTTCAGAAGGAGGTCAACGAGGGAAATTTTCGCGACGACCTGTTCTACCGACTGAACGTCTTTACCATTGGCCTTCCGGCGTTGCGCGACCGGAAAAAAGATATCCCGGCGCTGGCCGAATTCTATCTGCGGTTCTACTCGGGTAAAGGCAATAAACGCATCGACGGCATGAGCAAGGAATTTCTCGAGCGCCTCCAGCAGCGCGAATGGAAGGGGAATATCCGCGAGCTGCGCAATGTCATCGAACGGGCCGTTATCCTCTCCGACGGGCCCGAACTCACCGTTGGCGATCTCCCCGCCGACATGCAGAGCGGCGGCGCCCGGGCGCAAGGCGGTCCTTCCTCCTTCGACCTGGCCAGCGTCGAGAAACAACACATCCAGCACGTACTAAATCACACCCGCGGCAATAAGACCGAGGCCGCAAGACTCCTCAACATCGGTCTCACCACGCTTTATCGCAAGATCGAGGAGTATAAGCTGCACACCGAGGGTTGATCGGGGGGTGAGGGGGCCTGGGTTGATCGGGGCTGAGGGGGCCTGGATTGATCGGGGCTGAGGGGGCCTGGATTGATCGGAGCGGAGTAAACCTGCAGGTATATCTCCGGGCAGGGGGCGAACGCCCTTCCAAAATGGCAATTCTCCTATCGAAATGAAAGGGCCGTTGGCAGGCAAGAGACCACCGCAGGGCGGTGGCAGAGGCTTGTAATGCGCTCCCCGCGTGGGTTTTAGGGCGGCGGTGGAGCGGGCGGCGGGGTTGGGCATTGCTTTTGGCTTTTGGCGGGCAAACACAAAACGTATGTTGACGGTAATTCTGTTTGTGGCCGGGGCGGCCTGTTTTTACGTCTTTTTCAAATCCATTGACTTTTTCGAAAAAATCTAAGGCTATGATGACCCTACTGTTCCTTCTATCGATCCTCGTATTGGTCTATCTCCTTTACGTTCTGCTGAAACCGGAGAAATTTTAACCGCAAAAATCACAGCACTATGAATACAGAGTTATTCGGCGTGGTCCTGACCTTCCTGCTATCTATAGTCCTCGCTTATCCTTTCGGACGGTATATCGCCAGGGTCTTCAAGGGCGAGAGAACGCTCCTCGACTTCCTGAATCCTATTGAAAACTTCATCTACCGCTTCTGCGGGATCGATCCCCAAAAAAAGATGAACTGGAAGGAATTCCTGAAAGCCATGTTGACCATCAACGCACTGTGGTTCGTCTACGCCTTCTTTCTCTTCCTCTTCCAGGGCAAACTGCCGCTTAACCCCGACGGCAACCCCAGCATGACCCCGGATCTCAGCTTCAATTCTGCGATCAGCTTCATGGTCAACTGTAATCTGCAGGACTATTCCGGGGAATCGGGCGCCACCTACCTGACGCAACTGTTTGTCATCACCTTCCTGCAGTTCGTCAGTGCGGCTACGGGTATCGCCTGCGGGGTCGCCCTGCTCAACGGATTGAAGGAGAAGACGACGCAAAACCTCGGGAACTTCTGGGCGCTGTTCACCCGGACGATGACCCGCATCCTGTTGCCGGTGGCCTTTCTCATCGCCGTCTTGCTGGCCTTCCACGGCACGCCGACGAGCTTTGACGGGAAAGATACCATCATCACCCTGCAAGGGGATACGGTGCAGGTGTCCCGCGGTCCTGCAGCCGGCATGATCGCCATCAAACACCTCGGCACTAACGGGGGCGGCTGGTTTGGCGCCAACTCGGCGCACCCGCTGGAGAACCCCGACTACTTCACGAATATCCTCGAGCTGGTGGCCCAGACGCTGGTCCCGGTGGCCATGCTCTTCGCGCTCGGATTCTATATCAATAAGAAGAAATTCGCGTATGTCACTTTTGCAATCATGACGATCGGGATGTTGACCCTGCTGATCCCGACGATGGTAACGGAGATGCATGGCAACCCCGCCCTTGCGAGGATGGGGATCGCACAACCCACGGGCGCCATGGAAGGAAAGGAAGTGCGGTTCGGGCCGGCCTCCTCCGCCTACTGGAGCATCCTGACAACGGTGATCTCCACGGGCTCGGTGAACGCGATGCATGACAGCTTCATGCCGATGAGCGGGCTGATGCAGCTGCTGGCGATGATGGTGAATGGGTTTTATGGCGGGTGTGGAGTGGGGATACTCAACTACTATATCTATATCATCATCGCGGTGTTTATTGCCGGTTTGATGGTGGGCCGGACACCGGAATTCATGGGGCATAAGGTGGAGGCGCGAGAAGTGAAGATCGCCGCCCTGGTGACCCTGTTGTCTGCCTTTCTTATCAAAGGGTTTACGGCGTTGGCTTGTTACCATTTGGATATCCACTGGCTGAACAACCCAGGCTTTCATGGCTTTTCCGAGATGCTGTATCAGTATACTTCGACGAATGCCAATAACGGCAGCGGCTTCGAAGGATTGGCCGATAACAACGTCTTCTGGAACGTCACCGGTGGGATCGTGATGATCCTGGGGCGGTTCTTACCCATCATCGGCCCCGTGGCCATCGCCGGGCTGCTCGCGCAGAAGAAATATATCCCCGAGTCGGGTGGCACCCTGAAGGTCGACTCCTTCACCTTTGGCGCGATGACCTTTGTCGTGATCATCATTATCACTGCGCTGTCTTATTTTCCGCCATTGGCGCTTGGACCGATAGCAGAATACTTCAGCCTGAAATAATAGTATTATGAAACAAAATAAACAACTTTTTCCCAGGGAGATCGTCAGCGCGGCGGTAAAGCAATCCTTCGTCAAGCTGAGTCCCGGGGCCATGTTCCGCAACCCCGTCATGTTCACGGTCTATATCGTCACGATCGTGATGCTGTTTGTCTGTATCTGGGTCGGCATGGGCGAAAGATCCCAGGGCAGCCTTGTCTATAACCTCGCGATCTTCCTTATTCTTTTCGTCACCGTCCTGTTCGCCAACTTTGCGGAGGCCGTTGCCGAAGCCCGCGGTAAGGCCCAGGCCAACAGCCTTCGCAAGACGCGGACGGATACCCCGGCCAAAAAGGTCTTCGCCGTTGGGGAGATCTTCGTCGGCGAGGTGAAGGTCGTCCCCTCTTCGCAGTTGAGAAAAGGGGATGTCTTTGTCGCCGAAGCCGGCGATACCATACCCATGGACGGCGAGATCATCGAGGGCCTGGCAACCATCGACGAAAGCGCCATCACGGGGGAAAGCGCACCCGTGATCCGCGAGGCGGGTGGCGACAAATCCAGCGTCACCGGTGGCACAAAGGTGCTCAGCGATAAGATCAAGGTGCGGGTGACCACCGACCCCGGCGAGAGCTTTCTCGACAAGATGATCGCATTGGTGGAAGGGGCTTCGCGGCAGAAGACGCCGAACGAGATCGCTTTGACGATACTACTGGCAAGCTTTACCCTTATCTTTTTGATCGTCTGTGTCACGCTGAAACCTTTTGCCGACTATGCCAACACGCCGATCACCATTGCGGCGTTCGTTTCCCTGTTCGTTTGCCTGATCCCGACGACGATCGGCGGATTGCTCAGCGCGATCGGTATTGCAGGGATGGATCGCGCCCTACAGGCCAACGTCATCACCAAGAGCGGGAAGGCCGTCGAGACGGCCGGTGACCTGGATACCCTGCTGTTGGACAAGACCGGCACCATCACCATCGGGAACCGCAAGGCGACGCATTTCTGGCCGGCGCAGGGCGTCGACGAGAAGGATTTTGTGGAAGCTTGTGTATTGGCTTCGATGGCGGATGAAACACCGGAAGGGAAATCCATTCTTGAGCTGGCCAGCGTCAATCCGCAGAGTCTAAAGATGACCGGAGCCCGGTTTGTCACGTTCTCGGCCGAGACCAGAAGCAGCGGCGTGGATGTAGGACCGGAGCGGATCCGTAAAGGGGCCTATGACGCTATCCGTGCGATCGTCCTGAAGAACGGCAATATCTTCCCGCATGATACCGAGGTAAAGATCCAGGAGATCGCTTCCAATGGCGGAACCCCGCTGGCCGTCAGCCGCAATGGCGAGGCGGTGGGTGTCATCGAGCTGCAGGATATCATCAAGCCCGGCATCCAGGAGCGGTTTGCCCGGCTGCGGAAGATGGGCGTCAAAACGGTGATGGTCACCGGCGACAACCCGCTGACGGCAAGGTATATCGCGGAAAAGGCTGGTGTCGACGATTTTATCGCCGAGGCGAAGCCGGAAGACAAGATGAACTATATCCGAAAGGAGCAGCAGGGCGGCAAGCTGGTCGCCATGATGGGCGACGGGACCAATGACGCACCGGCGCTGGCCCAGGCCGATGTCGGGGTAGCGATGAACAGCGGCACCCAGGCGGCGCGTGAGGCGGGCAATATGGTGGACCTGGATAACGACCCGACGAAGCTGATCGAGATCGTGGAGATCGGCAAGCAGCTGCTGATGACGAGGGGAACGCTGACCACCTTCTCTATTGCAAATGATGTAGCAAAATACTTTGCGATCGTACCTGCGCTGTTCATCACGTCGATACCCGCTTTGCAGGCGTTGAATATCATGCACCTCAAAAGTCCTGAAAGTGCGATCCTGAGCGCGGTGATCTTCAACGCGATCATCATCCCGATCCTGATCCCGCTGGCCTTGCGGGGCGTGGCATACAAGCCGATCGGCGCAAGCGCGCTATTGAGGCGCAACCTGCTGATCTATGGCATCGGCGGGATTATCGCACCCTTTATCGGGATCAAGTCGATCGATCTGTTACTCGCATTGTTCATGCATTAATCTAAGGAATATGCCAAAATATATATTACCAGCATTAAAACTTACCATTGTGTTTATCATCCTATGTTCTGTCATCTACCCCATGCTGGTCGCCGGCGTTGGCCGGTTGACCCCTGGCGGAGGAAAGGGAGAGACGCTCAGGAAGGACGGGAAAGTGATTGGCTATGCCAACATGGGTCAGAAATTTACGGCGGACGGTTATTTCTGGGGCCGGCCCTCGGCCGCCGGCTTTAACGCGGCCGGCAGCGGCGGAAGCAACAAGGGGCCATCCAACCCGGACTATTTGAAGGATGTCCAGGCGCACATCGACAGCTTCCTGGTGCATAATCCGGGCGTTGTAAAAGCCGATATCCCGGCCGAGCTGGTGACCTATTCCGGTAGCGGGCTGGACCCCGATCTCTCCCCGGCGGGAGTCCGGATACAGGTGGCGCGCGTCGCGCGGGCCCGGCATTGGGAGGTGAAAAAAGTAAATGAATTGGTGGACCTTTATACGGAAAAGCCCTTGCTGGGGCTGTTCGGTCCGGCGAAGGTCAATGTGCTGAAGCTAAATCTTGCTTTGGATGGACGAAGATGAAAACGTTCAACATTTCCTGGAGCTGATCCGCCAGTCGCGGCGGGGTAAGTTCAAGATCTACATCGGCATGAGCGCCGGGGTGGGGAAGACCTTTCGTATGCTGCAGGAGGCCCAGACGCTGAAACGCAATGGGGTGGACGTTCAGATCGGCTATATCGAGACCCATGGCCGGAAGGAGACCGAGGCGCAGCTGGAGGGACTGCCGGTGCTGCCCAGGCGAAAGCTGTTCTATAAGGGCAAGGAGCTGGACGAGCTGGATATGCAGGCCGTGCTCAATATCCACCCTGAAGTGGTGATCATCGATGAGCTGGCGCATACCAATATCGAGGGCAGCCCAAACGAAAAGCGCTGGCAGGACGTAATGGATATCCTCGATGCGGGGATCAATGTCATCAGCGCCGTCAATATCCAGCATATCGAAAGCCTCAATGAGGAGATCCGGAGTATCTCGGGGATCGAGGTCGCCGAACGCATCCCCGATAGCGTGCTGAAGGCGGCGGACGAGGTGGTTAATATCGACCTGACGGCCGACGAGCTGATCACCCGGCTCAAGGAAGGCAAGATATACACGACCGATAAGATCGCCGTTGCATTGAAGAATTTCTTTCAGCCGGAGAAGATCCTACAGTTGCGGGAACTGGCCCTGAAGGAAGTGGCCAGTGCGGTGGAACGGAAGATCGAGTCGGAGCTGCCACGGGGCGCCAGTTTCAAGTGCGAGCGGTTCCTCGCCTGTATCAGCAGCAACCATGAGATCGCCAAAAAGGTGATCCGCAAGACGGCGAGGCTGGCCAGCTATTACCAGTCGCGGTGGTATCTGCTGTATGTCCAGACGCCGAAGGAGGATGGGGATAAGATCGGGCTGGCGGCACAACGTCATCTGATCAACAATTTCAAGCTGGCCACCGAACTGGGCGGCGAAGTGATCCGGCTGAAACAGAGCAATATCGCGAAGGGGATCATGGAAACGGCAGAGAGTCATAATATTACGACGATCTGTATCGGCAAGCCCCACCTGAGCCTGTACAACGTGATCATGAGCACGGCGGTGTTCAACCAGTTGCTCAACAAGCTGGCCGCCTCCGATATCGATGTGGTGATACTTAGTTAATTTTAGGCCATGAGCATGAGACTGAAAACGAAATTATCCCTGGGACTGGTCTTCCTCTTCATCGTGATCGTCCTTTTCGGGGTCCTGGGGTTGTTCTATATCAATCGCCTCAGCGACGAAGGGCGGCTCGTGCTGAAGAACAACCACGAGTCGCTGGTGTATTGCAATCGCATGATGCAGGCGCTGGAAGAGCTGCGTACGGATAAGAATGCGATGGCCACCTTCCAGGAGAACCTGAAGAAACAGCAGACGAATATCACGGAAGTGGGGGAAAAGGAGGCGACGGAGGAGCTGACCACGAATTTCAACGAGATGCTGGCCGATCCGGCGGATTCCAGTAATTATGCCGATATCCGCAAGAGCATCATCAAGATCGAGGACCTGAACGAGATGGCCATTGTGCGGAAGAATGCCGTTGCGCAGAAGACCGCCCAGAGCGCCAAGGATATCCTCACGATCCTGTTCACCATCCTTACCCTGGTGGCCTTTACCTTTATCTTCAATCTGCCGGGGATCATCTCCGGTCCCATCAGCAGCCTGGCGGAGGGTATCCGCGCCATCGCCGCGAAGAACTATAAGAAGCGGATCTATCTGCGGCAGGGCGATGAGTTCGGGGAGCTGGCCGATGCCTTCAACACCATGGCGCAGAAGCTGGACGAATATGAGAGCAGCAACCTGGCGCAGATAAAATTCGAGAAGAGCCGGATCGAGACGATCATCAACCAGATGCGCGATGGCATCATCGGTCTCGACGAGAAGCGGAACATCCTTTTCCTGAACGCCGTGGCGGAGAAGCTGCTGGGGTTGAAGGAAGCCAATATTGCCGGGCAGTATGCGCCCGATGTGGCTCTTTCCAACGACCTCATGCGGACGCTGCTGCAGGAGGAGGTCGAGAAGAAGGAGCTGAAGATCTATGCGGACAATAAGGAAAGCTATTTCAGCAAGGATGTGCTGAATGTTACGAATAACTCGACTGTCATCGGACAGGTGGTCGTCCTGCGCAATATCACGCTGTTCCATGAGCTGAATGAGGCGAAAACGAATTTTATCGCCACGGTATCGCATGAGCTGAAGACGCCGATCTCTTCCATCAAGATGAGCGCCCGTCTGTTGAGCGATCTTCGGGTGGGGGAGCTGAACAACGAGCAGCAGGAGCTGATCCGGAGTATTACGGATGACAGTAACCGGTTGCTGAAGATCACGGGCGAGCTGCTCAATCTCTCACAGGTGGAGACGGGGCAGATCCAGCTGAAGCTACAGCCGGCCAGCCCGGCGGAGATCGTCGAACAGGCGATCCAGGCGGTCAGCTTCCAGGCGCAGCAAAAGCACATCCAGATACATACCTCGTTCACCGAAAATTTGCCCCGCGTACAGGCGGACGTCGAGAAGACCTCCTGGGTGCTGATCAATTTCCTGACCAACGCCATTAAAAATTCGCCGGAGGATTCGGGCATCGAGGTCTCGGCCTGCCGTAAAAAGGACACCGTAGAGTTCGTTGTGAAGGACCAGGGGCGGGGCATCGATGAGAAATATCTTCCGCGCATCTTCGAACGTTATTTCAAGGTCCCGGGTACGCATGATCGGAATGGAACGGGATTGGGATTGTCGATCTCGAAGGAATTCATCGAAGCGCAGGGCGGACAGATCTGGGTTCACAGCCGGTTGGGCGAGGGAAGCCGGTTCGGATTTACCTTTAGCTCATTTTAGCAAAGAATTTAGCAAGAAGTTTAGCAGAAAATTTATTTTTTAACGGTCCACTGCACCCCGATGGCATTTTCAGATCTAGGGTGATTGGGTAGAATCAGTTGAATATTAGTCTTTTATCAATTAGTTAAATTTTGACGTATATTCATGTTTCTTACTACATAGAAAATAGGGGATTGCACTTAGGCTATTTTATAGTTATTTAAAAATGACCACAGAAGATTTTTGTGTGTGAATGGAAAATGAAGTACATTCATATCCTAATAGGATAAGGTTTAATGGTTATGGTATTTGATTAGTGCATCCCCGCCGTAAGCGGGGATTTTTTTGTTCCTATCCAATCATTAAACCTGGAAAACTATGGAAAATGGTCTCTCGATCCTGACTGTTGAGGACAACCCCAGTGACCTTTTTTTGCTGGAGCATATGATCCGGGCGTCAGGTCTTTCTCTCCGTCATTTATATTCAACCGATCGCATTCGTGAGGCCTATGCTTTACTGGAGGCGAAGGAGATCGATCTCGTTCTGCTCGATCTCACGTTGCCGGATAGCTTCGGTATCCATTCTTTTATCTACCTCAAGCCGGTGGTGCAAAAGATCCCGGTGATCATCCTGACGGGGTTGTCGGACACGAATGTGGCGCTGGAAGCGATCAAGGAAGGCGCGCAGGATTATCTTGTTAAGGGGGAGTTAACAGAAAGTCTGCTGGCAAAAGCGATACAATATAGTCTTGAGCGAAAGCGAACGCTTGAGCATCTGCGGGTGAGCAACGAGCGGTTCAATACGGTGGTCAAGGCCACCAATGATGCGATCTGGGATTGGGATCTTGTGACCAATAACGTCTTTATGGTCGGGGACACCTACAAGCAGCTGTTCGGCTATGATTGGGTGGATTCGGATATTCCGCAGGACCACTGGGAGAGTATCCTTCATCCGGATGACCGGGCGCGGGTGTTGGAGAAGCAGGCGGCGACGATCCGGGAAGGGGCGGTCAGCAAATGGGAGGATGAGTACCGGTTGCGAAAGCGCAATGGAGAGTATGCCCACGTGCATGACCGGGGTTATATCATGTATTCGGCGGAGCACCGGCCGGTGCGAATGATCGGGGCCATCCAGGATATTACTTTGCGAAAGCGGGCGGAGGAGATCGTTCTGAAGGAGCTGGCGATCCAGCAGCGGCTGAAGCAGCAGCAGATCACCGAGGTGGTGCTGGGCGCACAGGAGCGTGAACGGTTTGAGCTGGGCCAGGAGCTGCATGACAATATCAACCAGATACTGGCCACGTGCAGGCTGTACCTGGATGTGGCGATCGAGGAGCGGGAGCCGAGGCTGGAGCTGCTGATCAAGAGCCGGAGCAATATTTCGATGGCGATCGAGGAGATCCGCCGGCTGTCCAAGGAGCTGATCACGCCCAGTCTTAACGACCTGGGACTGGTGCAGTCGATCCAGGAGCTGGTCCGGAATATCCAGATGGTGGGGAAGATGAAGATCCGATTGGCCATTTCCGGCCTCGACGAGAATGGGCTTTTGCCCGAGCAGAAGATCAATGTCTATCGGATCATCCAGGAGCAGTTGAATAATATCCTCAAGCATGCGGAAGCGCACTCGGTCATGATCGAGTTGACCAAGGAGGAGGAGCAGATCCGTTTACTGGTTGTGGATGACGGGAAGGGATTCGACCCGAAGATGCGCCGGGATGGGGTTGGCATTTCCAATATCATCAGCCGGGCGGAGTTGTACAATGGTAAGGTCGACATCGATTCCGCCCCGGGGAAGGGATGCCGGCTCGAAGTTATACTGAACTCCAAGGCATTGCCTACCCAGGCATAAAGGTGACGACAACGGGGCTACAACAACGGGCTGTTACTGCCCTTATGCAATCTGCAGAACGGGTATTGTTTGGCAAGGACATTCAGGCGCCTGAGCGTTTCTTCATCAGGAGGAGCCGTTAAAGGGCCTTCCTGTTCCACTTTCGAGCGAGGATGTCTGACAATTTTGGCGGTCGGCAATGCGGTCAGCGGCGAGCTGGCGGGCGGAGTTGCAATGACATTGGGCTTCATCTGGTGAGGTGTTAAAGTTGATGTTAATTGGTTTATAACACACTTCCTATGCAAGCTAATCTTCTCAGGGTGCAAGATAAATTTCGACAGGCGAGGGGGAACGTTAGGCGACAGGCAAGAAAATCGGGCAGTAAAATAGTTCTTCGAAGGTACGGAGAAATCATCTGGATTTGCAATGAAATCGTTTCTTTTTTATTTAAAAAAACAAAAACTTCGGCTGTACGGGTGCGTAAATCCGACACGAAGGCTAACAGTTGTTCGCAGGGGCGCAAATGCAGGACGGGCGGCGGTTGTAAGCGATGGTCTTAAATCGGTTTAGCAGCCCGATGAGGCAAAGGGGTGATGAGGGGTGTGACCTTGAAGCGGTATTGAAAGTGGATCGGGAGCGCAGGATGGGGAGGAAGATCGCTGTCGATATTGAGGATGGTGCGGAGCGATGAAATGTGCAATTGGAGAAGGTTGCAATCGGTTGTCAGGTGGAATCCTTTTCCGGCGGAGTCGTGGATGTCACACCAGCGGACGTTTTTGGCGATGGCTGCGGCGGGCAGTTTTTCTGCGACGGGCAGCGTTTCTACGGCGGGCAGTTTTTCTTTGTGGATGGAGGGGATGGTATCGGCCGCGGGCGGGGTGGCTGGTGCGCCGGGTGTAGTGGCGCCAGGTAAGCCAAACCAAATGAGGGAGTCGGCACCGGGTGGAAGGGTCCAGTCCATCCCAAAGCGGTCGATGGGGTGAAGGACCGAGTCCTGGTGGGTCGTGTCGGTCTCGAGCGTCGATTCGACGAGCAGGGTGCCATTGGAGTTGACCGTATAGCTGAGGTGGAGGAGGCAGGAGAGTTCCGGCACGGTGTATTCCGTCCGGACGATGACCATCTGGCTGCCGGTGCTGGTGGAGAACAGCTGGAGATGGGGAGGGGCCGGGAGGGCGGGGCGGAGTCCGTTGCTATCGGCGAGAAGCGTTTGGCCCATTACCGTGTATTGCAGGAGCCAGCCCGATTCCTTGTCGAAGGACAATTGGAGGGTGGGGGAGCTGACCGTAAAAATATTGTTGCTGTCGGCGAAGCTGAGCTCACCGGTGGCGGGGATGCGGATGTCACCGCCCCAGGGGGTCATGGGCAGGGTTTGGGCGGCAATGTTACGGGATGGGTTGCGGTATTCTACCTTTATATAGGACTCTTCGCCTGGGGCCGGGGGTTTGAGGGGGAGGTGGAGCATCCTGGGATGGCCGGGTAAGAGCGTCAGGCCGGGGGATGATCCTTGCTGGCGGACGAGGCCATTGACTAGGAACTGCCAACGGAGCGTTATATTGGTATAATTTTTTAGGAGAGAGTCATTGGTGATCCGGAGGCTGTATGAGGCGGCGTGAGGCTGGCCGGGTGATGAGACGGGCGCCGGCGGGGCGAGAAGCGCGGTCCGGATGGGTTGGCCGGAGGCAAAAAAGGGCATCCCACAGGAATACGACAGAAGACAAAAGAGTAGGCGCTTCATACGCAGCGGAGGGTTATTGGGACTGGCCCCGTAATTATAAAGAAAAAATAGAGATAATCCATGGCTAAAACGATTTAGTTCTTATCTTTATAATCCAATAGCCCAACATGAAGAAAGTCTCCATCAGCGATATCGCCCGCAAGGCGGGAGTATCGGTCTCTACCGTTTCCTTTGTCATGAATGACAAGGCCGTGAAAATGCGCATCAGCCGCGAAGTGATCGAGAAGGTGGAGAACGTCGCCAGGGAGATGGGTTACCGGCCGAACCAGCTGGCGCGCGGGTTGCGGACCGGCAAGACCAAGACCATCGGGCTTATCGTAGAGAATATCTCCAACGCCTTTTTCGCCACTCTGGCGAAGTCCATCGAAGACGAAGCAAAACGCTATGATTACAAAGTTGTTTATTGCAGTACGGATAACGATGAGGAGAAAGCGCGTGAGCTGATCAATATGCTTTCGCAGCGACAAGTCGACGGATACATAATAACGCCCACCCTTAACCTCGGGGAGGAGATCCGCAAGTTACAGGCGGAGAGCAAGCCGGTGATCCTTATCGACCGTTATTTTCCGCAGCATGACGAGATCCCGGCGGTCCTCGTGGACAATTATGAAGGGGTCGCTCACGGCATGGAGACGCTGATCCAAAAGGGGTACCGCAAGATCGCGCTGGTGACCATCGAAACGGAGATGGCGCATATGAAGGACCGGCTTCACGCTTATTGCGATGTGTTGCGCAAACACAATATCCCCGACGAAAAGGGGCTTGTCAAGATCATCCCTTACAATAGCGATCATGAGAAAGCGTTAGAAGAGGTAGAAGCGCTGCTGTCGCGTGCGGGCACCGACATCGACGCCGTTTTCTTTCTCACCAACTATCTCGGCGTACTCGGCATCGAGGTAATCAAGAAGCTGCAGATCCGTGTGCCCGAGCAGCTTGCAGTGATCTGTTTCGACGATAACGATATCTTCCGTCTGTATACTCCCACCATTTCCGTGATCCGTCAGCCCATCGAAGAGATCGGTAAGAAGGCGATGTCCCAGCTCGTGGAGCGATTGCGTCATACCGGAGAGGAGACCTACCCTATCAGCGCCCCCGTTCAACTGACCGCGGACCTTATTGCGCGTGAGTCTATTTAGCAGGATTTAGCTAAAAAAACAGGAATATATTTAGGCCGTTATTCAGGCAGCGGATGTCTACAGAAAAGAAACATAACGAGCACTTGCTGTTGCAACAAATTGCGGAGCGCGATGAGAACGCGTTCAAGCTTCTTTTTGATCAGTACAAAGACCGGCTATTCCTTTATATTAATGGCATCATCAAATCCAAGGAGGTCTCCGAAGAGATCGTCATGGATGTTTTCCTGAAGATCTGGCTTGGGAAGGAGATCGTGAAGGAGATCGAGAATTTCGACGCCTTTCTTTTCCGGGTGGCCTATAATAAATCCATCGATTTTCTGCGCAGTGCTGCGCGCGATCCCAAACTGCGGGACCTGGTCTGGCACGAGATGCAGGTCGCCGGTGGGATGAATGCCGATCACCAGGTCATTACCCGGGAATACGAGAAAAAATTGCGCGAGGCCATCGGGCAGCTTTCGCCGCAGCGCCGGCTGGTATACCAGATGAGCCGGGAGAAGGGTTTCTCGCATGTCGACATCGCCCGGCAACTCCAGCTTTCCAAGCATACGGTCAGCAATCATATTGTTGAGTCACAGAGATTTATACGTTCCTACCTGATCCGGCACCTAGATATTGCCGTGATCCTTTGCTCCTTTCTGCTAAGCGGAAACCAGAAATGGTAAATAAAAGTTAACACGGCTTAGTTGTTCCCTTCAAAAAGAGCGTCTTCTCAACATAACAAACGATTGCATAACACATGGAAAATCCCGAGAACCCTGCGGTAAGGCTGAATTACCTGATGGAGCGGTACCGTACCAACACCTGTACCCGTGACGAGATGGAGGAACTCTTCTCACTGATGCGTCAGGGTGACGGGAGTGGTCTTTTGCGTGATCTGCAGGAGCAATGGGATGCTTCGGCGCGCATGCAGCCGGTGGAGTCACCGGATTGGGAAGTGCTGTTCGAGGCGATGATGGATCAGACCCGTTCGCTGGAGCCGGTATTCCTGCCGATGGTCAAGCGGCGGCGCCGGTCGAGGACCCGGCGTTGGTTTGTCCTTTCGCTTTGTTTTTTGTTGCTGTTGGGCGGCACAGGTATCGTTATCCGTATGCGATCCGCTTCGCGGGTCAGTGTCCCCCGTGTTGCGGCGAGTCCCCGCCGGTTCAAGAATGATGTTCAGCCGGGCGGCAATAAAGCAATTCTCACCTTATCAGATGGATCTTCGATCGTACTCGACAGCGCCGGCAACGGCACCCTTTCCATGCAGGGCAATACCCGGGTGCTAAAATTAGCAAACGGCCGGCTCGCCTACCAGGCGGCGCATGGCGCGGATGCCGGTCCTGGTTACAACACTATTTCTACTCCAAGAGGCGGACAATATCAAATTGAGTTACCGGATGGCAGCAAGGTCTGGCTGGATGCGGGGTCTTCCCTGCGGTTCCCAACGGCATTCTCCGGCAAGGAGCGTGAGGTGCAGTTGAGCGGTGAGGCTTTCTTCGAAGTTTCGGGGGATGCGCGGCGTCCTTTCCAGGTGTCGGTCTATTCTCAGGAGCCCGGCAAGAGCGAGGAATTGCAGAAGGTGAAGGTCCTTGGAACCCAGTTCAACGTTATGGCTTATGCCGATGAGCAGCTGGTGAAGACAACTTTGATCGAAGGAGGCATAAGAGTCGATGACAATGCAGCGGTCGGCACCTCTTCGCAGTCTTCATATGAGCTAAGACCGGGTGAGCAGACTCTTCTGCACCGGGACCATGCGTCCTCTATGCACATTGTTGCCGATGCTGATATTGATGCGGCCGTGGCCTGGAAGAACGGTTATTTCAACTTCAATAAGGCGGACATACAAACTATCATGAGACAACTTTCGCGCTGGTATGATATAGACGTCAGCTTCCGTGGGAACAGGGGTGGCGACAGGGTGTTCTTTGGCGGGATCCAGCGGAACCTGCCCCTGTCCTCGATCTTCAATATCCTCGAGCGGAGCGGTGTGCAGTTTGCGATCGATGGGAAGAATGTTGTCGTTGATCTATAAAATGCTATATAACTCGATAAATCCGATGGAATGCTTCATTTTTTTAACCAAACATTGAACAAAAATGCGTCTTATTGCCATTCGTAGACTTGCGCCGCAAAGGCAATGGTCATCGCTAGCAGCTATGAGAGTCGTAAAGCTAATTGCGATCATAGTCCTGGGCACCTGCCTGCAGGCGAGTGCCGGTGTCTTTTCTCCAAACATTACTTTTTCGGGTAAGAATGTCTCGCTCGAGAAAGTTTTTTCTGTCATTTACAAGCAGTCGGGCTACCTGGTCTTCTGTGATTACAGCCTGATCAAGGAGGCCAAGAAGGTGTCCCTTCATGTCAAGGATGCCCCGGTGCAAGCCGTATTGAACGAATGTATGAAGGATCAGTCGCTTGCTTATGAGATCGTCGATAAGACGATCATCATCGAGCGCAAGAAGGCGACGGCTGCCGAAGAGCCGGCTCCTGTTCCGCCGCCGATTGACGTTCATGGCCGTATCACCAACGAAAAGGGTGAAGCGGTCCCGGGCGCCACGGTTGCGGTGAAGGGCACCAGCAAGGTGACGGCCACCAACGATAACGGGGAGTTTACGCTCAACGGTGTCGATGACAAGGCCGTACTGGTAGTTACCAGCGTCGGGTACGAGCGGACCGAGATCGGTGTCGCCGGCCAGACCTCGCTTTCCATTACGATGAAAGTCGGCGCCGCGGCTATCAACGAGATCGTCGTGACTGCTCTCGGTATTTCGAAAGAAGAGCGCAAGCTGGGTTATGCCGTGACGACGGTCGGCGGTGACCAGCTGAACAAGGCCCGCGAGACCAACGTCGCCCTTTCCCTTGGCGGGCAGGTGGCCGGTCTGTCGGTGCATGGGGCTAACGGTGGACCCGGTAGCAGCGCGCGTATCCTGTTGCGCGGTATGCCGAGCATGAACTCCGGTGGATCTCCTTTATTTATTATCAATGGGGTCCCCATGGATAACTCCCAGCGGGGTGCTTCCGGCGAATGGGGCGGCTCTGATAACGGGGACGGGATCAGCAATCTGAACCCGGACGATATCGAGACCATGACGGTCCTGAAGGGACAGGCGGCCTCCGCGCTGTATGGCGCACGCGCCAGCAACGGGGTCATCATCATTACGACCAAGACCGCCAAGAAAGGACAGTCGCTGATCGAATACAATGGTAATGCCCAGTTCGACAGGGCGGTCAACTACACCGACTACCAATACGTATATGGTCAGGGCGACGGAAACCTTAAGCCCACCTCGACCGCAGGAGCCTTGGCCACCAACCGGTTTGCGTGGGGCGCCAAGATGGACGGATCGCCGACGGTCCAGTACAATGGCAAGAGCTATGCTTACTCGCCCTTTAAGGACAATATCAAGAATTTCTACCAGACCGGTCCGACCTGGACCAATACGGTATCGGTTGGATCCGGCACCGACAGGGGAAGTTTCCGGCTTTCGGCTTCCACGCTGGATAATACTTCCATTGTTCGCAACAGCGGCATCCAGCGGCGGACGCTCAACCTGAACGTCAACCAAAAGATAACGGACAAGTTGACCGCCACCCTGTTCGCCAACTATATCGACGAGCAGGATCACAACCGCCCGCAGCTGAGCGATGGTCCGGGTAACCCGAACAACTTCCAGTTCCTGGCGCCGAACGTGGACGAGCGGATCTTCAAGCCGGGGCAGGACGCCAATGGCCGGGAGATCGTATTCAGTGACGATAACTACGTGACCAATCCCTGGTTCGTAGTAAATAACTGGATCAACAATACGGGCCGCAAGCGGCTTATCGGGAACACTTCGTTGAAGTACAATTTCCTGGACTGGCTGTATGTCATGGGCCGGGTCGGGATTGACAAGGAGGATGACCGGATCTTCCAGGTAACACCCACCGGGACTGATTATTCCTACAATAACAAAGGCCAGTCGGGCCAGCTGAACGGATTGACTACGCTCACCACTACGGAGCTGAACTGGGATGGATTGATCGGTGTTTCGCACAAGCTCACCGATGATCTTCACCTGGACGCCACCCTTGGTGGGAATGTCCGGACCAATGACTATGAATATCTCCAGCTCAACGGTAGCCAGTTCGTCGTTCCCTACCTGTATACACCCAGTAATGTGGCCACTTTTGGCAGGCAGTACTACTATTATAGCAAGGAGATCCACTCCGGCTATTACTCGATCGATCTGAACTACAAGGACTGGCTGTTATTGAACACCACGGGACGCTATGACGCGTTCAGCACCCTGCCCAAGGGGGATAGGGGTATCTTTACGCCTTCAGTGTCCGGCGGCTTTGTCTTCTCGCATTTCCTGGATAACACCGCGATCAATTTTGGTAAACTGCGTGCAGCTTATGCTCAGACAAGCGGCGAGCCGATCGGCGGGCCGAACCAGACCAACAGCGGCGCCTATCAAACCGGCATCTATTATGGGGTAGGCAATCCTTTCAACGGTACGGCGATGGGGACGCTGAACGGCGTGGGCAGCGTGCATGACGACCTCCCTTCCCTGCCCAACCTGTTCCTCAAGCCTTTTACCCTGACGGAGGTAGAACTCGGCGCCGAAGTGAAGTTGTTCAACAGCCGACTGGGCATCGATGCCGATTATTTTACCCGGAAGACCAGGCATGAGATCCAGCCGGGATCGCTGAGCATGTCCACTGGGTACAGCACCTATTATGTAGGCACGGGTTCGACCCAGAACAACGGCGTCGAGGTCCAGCTTACGGGCTCTCCCGTGAAGACACGCGATTTCACCTGGAACATTTCGTTCAACTATACGCATGTGACGAACAAGATCCTGGAAACGGATGCGGCAGGCAACCCCGTCACGCTGGGTACCTATCGTCCCTTGAATGCCAACACGGCCTTTGTGAAAGGCCTGGCGGGTCCCCAGATCATGGCGTATGACTATACCTATGACGCGAAAGGCAATGTCGTCGTGGACGCCAGCGGTCTGCCGATAAGAGCCGGCAAGGTGACGCCGTTCGGTAATGTGCTTCCCACGGATTATGGCGGCTTGCGCAACGATTTCACTTTTGGGAATCTCAACTTCGGCTTCCTGATCGATTACAATTATGGCAACAAGATCCTTTCTGCGACCAATTATTATACCCTTTTTCGCGGTTTGAACAAGCTGACGCTGGTTGGCCGCGACAACGGGATCACCACGGGGGTAACTACCACGGGCGCCCAGAATACCACTGTGGCTACCGCAGAGGCGTACTATCAGGACATCGCTCAAATCTCGCGTAACAACGTGCTGAACGGTAACTATATCAAGTTCCGGCAGGTGACCCTGGGATATACTTTCACCAACAAGATGCTGGGAAATAATCCCATTTTCGAAGCCATCAATGTCAGCCTGGTCGGCCGCAACCTCTTCTATTTCTCTAAGAAGTCGCCGAATATAGATCCCGAATCGAACTTTACCACTACCGTCAAGTACGCCGGCATCGAAGGCACGAGCCTGCCGTCCGCCCGGACCTTTGGCGTCAATGTCAATGTTAAATTCAAAAAATAGTCGTATGAAGAATAAAAAGAAGATATTTCTATATATGTGTTCGGCGGCTCTCCTTACCATGGGAGGCTGTACGAAGAAATTCGATGCGCTCAATACCGATCCCACCAAGGCGAATGCCACTCAATTCGATCCGAACCTTTTATTGAGCTCCGAGCAAGAAGAATACATTAACGCGACGACTGGTTACAGCGGCGCACTGCTGATGCAGAGCATGTGGGTGCAGATCCTGGCTTCGGCGGCGTATCCCAGCTATTACAGTAATGGCGATAAATACGTAGCGTCCGGTAACCTGAACAGCTATGACGCCAGTCTCTGGAACCATTGCTATAACTCCGCCAGCTATGCTTTTGAATGCCAGAACCTGATCAAGGATAAGCCTGCGCTCAGCAACCTGGGCGGAATATCCCTGATCGTCGAGCTGATGGATTTCATGACGCTGACCGATACCTATGGCGACATTCCTTATACCCAGGCGTTGCAGGCTAAAACGGGCGGGCTCCTGCCGGTATATGATGCCCAGCAGTCGGTCTATACGTCGATCCTGGCCAAGTTGGATTCCGTGCTCCCGACGCTGGATGCCACCAAGGCGATTCCCACGAACGACCTCTTCCCTTATGCGAAAGATGCCGATGCCGCAACCTATATCGCACATTGGAAAAAGTTTGGGTATTCGTTGATGCTGCGTATGGCTATGCGGCTGACCAAGGTGGACGCTGCTACGGCGCAGAAATATGCTGAAAAAGCCTATGCGGGCGGCACTTTTGCAAGTACCGCCGATGATGTGTATATTACCTTCGACCATACCGACAACTACAACAACAATAACACCAGCGCTTACCAGACAGCCGAGGATTTCTCCGAGGTGAAATGGAGTGCGAGTGTGATCAGCCTGTTGAAGGCTGTCGGTGACCCCAGGCTGGCCGTTATCGCCGAGGTTCCGCAAGCGGGGAAGAAGCCAGCAGCCAATGAGAGCCTTGCCGGTGACGCGACGCCTGCCAACCAGGTGGGCATGCCTAACGGCTATGACCAACTCGGCGCTGCTACCGATATCAGCAAGGCTCCGGGTTATCCCGGCCCAACAGACACTGCATCGCCGCCCAATCCGCTGAGCGCGAATTATTACGCAGTTGGTAAGTACTCCCGGCCGGCCATCGGTGAGTATATCAGCCTGAATACTCCCGCCTTTATCATCAACTATGCCGAGACCGAACTGTTGCTGGCCGAGGCTGCAGTCCGGGGTTGGAGCGTAGGGGCGTCGGCTTCCGCGCATTATGCCAACGGACTCACCGCAGCGTTAACGAGCTATGGTACGCTCAGTGCCTATGGCGTCATCAATGCGGGTTCGATCGCAACCTATGTGACCACCCACCCGCTGATCACGACTTCGCCGGATGTCGAGCTGGCGCAGATCAATACCCAGTATTGGCTGACTACCGGCACCCTCTTCGATTTCGACGAAGCATGGACCAACTGGCGCCGGAGCGGATATCCCGTTCTGACGCCCGTGAACTACGCGGGTAATTTCTCCGGTGGTCAGATCCCGAGACGGCAGGCTTATCCGAGTACGGAGCCGCAAACCAATCCAACCAACTACCAGTCGGCCGTGGGCAAGCTCTCCGGCGGCGACTACTATTCCAGCCGCGTCTGGTGGGATAAATAAGCAACCGCTTTTATTTTTATAGTAAATTTGGACGACAGGACTACTTCCGTAGTCTTGTCGTCTTTATTATTTATGAAGTATTTCATTGTTCTGGCGATGCTGCTGGCCGGCAGAGCAAGCGCCCAATCGCCCCTGTTCCAGCTGCTGCCGGCCAAAGAGACGGGCATCCATTTCAGCAACGATATTGCAGAGACCGAAGAGCTGAACGTTCTTTCCTACGAGTATTTTTACAATGGCGGCGGGGTTGCGGTTGGAGACATCAACAACGACGGACTGCCGGACCTTTTCTTTACGGCCAACAGCAAGCCCTGCAAGCTGTTCCTCAACCTCGGCGGGTTGAAGTTCAAAGACATCACCCATGAGGCGGGAATGGAGGGCCGGCCCAACAGCTGGAAGACGGGCGTTACGATGGCCGATGTCAATGGGGACGGTCTGCCGGATATCTATATCTGTTATTCGGGGAAGAACGCCGCGCAGCGCGGCAACCAGCTGTTCATCAATCACGGCAACCTTCACTTCACCGAAGAGGCTGCGGCCTATGGGCTCAACGATTCGGGTTATTGTACGCAGGCGGCGTTTTTCGATTATGACAATGACGGCGATCTGGATATGTTCCTTTTGCGGCATAGTGTGAAGAAGATCGATAATATGGAGCTGGCCAGCCATCGCGACGAGCAGGACCCTCTGGCGGGCGATAAATTATTCGAGAATGCCGGCGGACATTTTGTCGATGTCTCGAAAAAGACGGGTCTGCGGCAGAGCCCGCTTACGTATGGATTGGGTATCGCGATCGCCGACATTAATAAGGACGGCTGGCCCGATGTTTATGTCACCAATGACTACAACGAACCCGACTATCTCTATCTCAATAACCACAACGGCACATTCACCGACGCCACCGCCAGTTCTTTCCGTCACCTGGCGCAATTCTCCATGGGCGTCGATATCGCCGATATCAACAACGACGGCCTGCCCGACGTCCTTAACCTGGACATGCTCCCGGAAGACAACCGGCGGCAAAAATCATTACAGCTGCAGGAGAACTATGAGTCATTCCAGCTGATGACGGGTCAGGGGCTGCAGGAGCAATACATGCGCAATATGCTGCAGCTGAACAATGGCGACGGCACTTTCAGCGAGATCGGCCAGCTGGCCGGGATCTTCGCCACCGACTGGAGCTGGTGCCCGTTGCTTGCGGATTTCGACAACGACGGCAATAAGGATGTCTTTATCACCAACGGCTATCTGCGGGACTATACCAACAAAGATTTTCTGCGTTACTGGGGCGACTACAAGATCCGGAAGGCTATGGACCGCGAACCGGTGAAATTGATGGACCTGGTGCAGGCCATGCCGGCTTCCATGTTGAAGAAATACATCTTCCGGAATAACGGGGATCTTACGTTTACTAATATGCAGGCCCAATGGGGGATCAACCAACCGGCCGTGTCGTCGGGCGCTGTTTATGCCGACCTGGATAACGACGGCGACCTGGACCTGGTGGTCAATAATATCAACAGTGAGGCTTTTGTCTACCGGAATATGAGCAGCGAGCAGGGTGGGGCGAGCTGGTTGACGGTAAAGCTTGCCGGCAAGGGCGGAAATACGGCGGCGATCGGCGCGAAGGTGTATGCCTATGCCGGTGGAAAGGTTCAATACGCCGAGGTCAATCCTGCGCGCGGCTACCTGGGCTGTGTGCCGGCGGAGGCGCATTTTGGGTTTGGGGCGACCAAGACGGCGGATAGCGTGATCGTTGTCTGGCCGGATCAGCAGCGGCAGAAGATGGAGGGTGTGGCGTTGAACCGGAAATTGGTATTAAAGGAGGAAAGAGTGGAGGCGCAAGCGCCTCCGATGGCGCTGAAGACTGTGTTTTCGGCTGCTGCTCCATTGATAGACTATAAACCCGAAGGATTCGGGGATAACGATTTCAAACGGCAATTGCTGATGTTGTTCATGTATTCGCGGACGGGGCCCGTGATCGCTTCGGGTGATGTCAATAAAGATGGACGGGAAGATCTGTTCATCAGCGGCGACAAGAAAAGGCCGGGAATGCTTTACCTGCAACAAGCGGGTGGGAAATTTGAGACTACGGGCGCCATTGTTCATGAGGACAGCTCGACGGTGGCGGCGGCGGCGTTTTTTGATGCCAACGGCGACGGTTGGCCGGATCTCTATATCGCCAAGGGGGGCTATTCGTTGTGGGAGCCGCATACCGCGACTTTACAGGATGAGCTTTGGCTCAACGACACCCAGGGCGGGCTGCGGCGGAGTGAGGGAATGGTGCCCGATCTCAGCGCCAACAGTAAGTCCTGTGTCCGGCCCTGTGACTATGACGGGGACGGGGATATCGATCTGTTTGTCGGGGGCAGGGTCATCCCCGGGCAATATCCGCTTACTCCCGAGAGCTACCTGCTGACCAATGATGGGAAGGGTCATTTTACGGTCACGACCACTCCTTTTCAACATATCGGGATGGTGACGGACGCCCAGTGGATCGACCTGGATGGAGATGGGCGGAAAGATCTGATCCTTTGCGGCGAGTTCATGCCGGTGATGGTCTTTTTGAATACTCCGAATGGCTTTGTCGACAAAACGAGCGCCTGGTTTGACGGATCACAGCCCGGGTTTTGGAATACGCTGACGGTTGCCGATCTCGACGGCGACGGCAAGCCCGATCTTATTGCGGGGAACATGGGGCAGAACTGTTGCGTGAAATTCTCCGGGAAGGAACCGGGAGAGCTGTACTTTGCGGACTTCGATCACAACGGGTCGATCGATCCGTTCTTCAATTTTTATATCCAGGGAGTCAGCTATCCCTTTGTCAGCCGGGACGAGCTGAACGAGCAGATGTATCCCATGCGAAAGAAATTCAATTCCTATAAGGACTATTCCAATGCGACGATGAAGGACCTCTTTTCGAAGGAGGAACTCGCCGCCGCGGGGAAGCTGACGGTGACGCAGGACCGGACGATGTGCTGGTTGAACAAGGGCGGGCATTTTGTCGCGGTGGACCTGCCGGTGCAGGCGCAGTTTGCGCCGGTGACGCGGGTGCTTGCCGGCGATTTTGACCAGGACGGACATCCCGATCTGCTGTTGTTGGGGAACCACTCCGACAACCGGCTGAAGATCGGCAGTATCGACGCCAACTATGGGTGCTTCTTGAAAGGTGACGGTGCGGGTGGGTTCCGGTATGTGCCGCAGCCGGTCTCGGGGTTATCGGTGAAGGGGGATGTCAAGTCGGCGGTAAACCTGACCGTCGATGGAAAGAAATATTTGGTTATCGGCGCATCTGAGGGTGCGCTGCAATTCTATAGAGAGAAATGAAAAAGCTGATCTGGGTTTGTTTGTTATTGACGACCGGGTTTGCGGGTGTTGCACAGAAGAGCCGGGACCGGGCGCTGACGGAATATCTGCGGCCGGCGGTGTTCTCGCTGACGATGGTGATGGTGCATGATGTGGTCAATCCGCCTGCCGCGAGCCGCTACTATGCGTATGTCCTACTGGGTGCTTATGATCTTGTTTCCCAACACAACCGGAGCCTGATCCGGCCCAACGCTTTTGTCCGCAACTATCCCTTTGGGGCGGCTGCGGGGGATACGGGATATGATTATCGCATTGCCGCGGCCTGGAGTATCCTGGAGACGGGAAAAGTGATGCTGCCCTCGGGATTTATGCTGCAAGAGGAAGAAAAGAAATTCCTGCAGCTGTTGAAGAAGGAGAAATGGCCGCAGGCGGTGATCGACCGGTCGCTGGCCGCGGGAAGGAAGGCCACGGACAAGGTAGTGGCCTGGTCGAAGGGGGACCACTACAGCCTGCTGAGTGCGAAGCTGCGCTATACGCCACTCAAAAAAGATTCGACCTGGTACCCTACGCCGCCTGCCTATATGGAGGCGGTGGAACCCAACTGGCGCATCATCCGGCCGATGATCGTGGATTCCTCCGATCAGTTCATGCCGCCGCCGCTGGCCCATTTCAGCACCGATACCAGTAGCGAATTCTGGCGGCTGGCGAAGGAAGTGTATACGCTCAGCAAGGATACGGGTGAGCGGGGAGCCTATGAGAAGACGATCGCAGGCTTTTGGGATTGTAATCCGTTTGCCATCCAGACCTCGGGCCATATGATGATCGGCAACAAGAAGATGAGCCCGGGGGGGCACTGGATGGATATTGCGGCGATCGCGGCGGGGGTGAAGGGATTGGACTTCGATCACACCGTCGAGGCGCAGACCCTTGTCGCGGTAACGCTGATGGACGCCTTTATCTGTTGTTGGGACGAGAAGTTCCGCAGTAACCGGGTCCGGCCGGAGACGTTTATCAATCGTCATATGGACGCGCGGTGGCAGCCCTATCTGCAGACGCCGCCTTTCCCGGAATACACCAGCGGGCACAGTGTCATCTCGACGGCATCGGCGGAAGTGCTCAGTTATCTTTTAGGACCACGGCTTGATTATACCGATAACACGGAGCAGCTGTGGGATATTCAGCCGAGGAGCTTTCACTCGTTTCGCGAGGCGGCAGAAGAAGCGGCTATTTCCCGGCTTTACGGCGGAATTCATTACCGCGACGGCGTAGTCAGCGGCCAGGTGCAGGGGAAGGCCATCGGGGAATACATCGTTAAGCGGCTCCAGGGAGCCGGGGTGCAGCCGTTATCTTTGTATTAACAGTGTGCGGCCGGCCGGCGGGCCTGTATTTTGTTTTTACTTTTGGCCCCATGATTGACGAAAATGCGCTTTTTCGGTTGGTGGCCGAGTTGCAACCCCAGCTTTCCGGGGAAGCGCCGTCGCCCGAACAGCACCGTCAAGAACCAGCTGGTAAAAGCCTTAAAAAATCTGGGGCGCGTAGTCTTCTTCTTTTATGCCTGGGGTTTTAAGACGGATTCGGACCCGAATCACCGTATTTTCCCGATCCCGAGCACGGCGATCTTGCTAAATCCGACATTAAAGCAAAATCCGGGATACAATTGAGAAAAAAAGGTCCTTTAGGGGACCTTTTTTGCACTATTTTTGGCAAAATTTTTTGCCCATGAACTTGCATGAATATCAGGCCAAAGAACTACTGAAAAAATATAATGTACCCGTACAGGAAGGCATCCCGGTAGACAATGCGGGGGCTGCCGAAGAAGCATACAAGCATTTAAGAGTACAGTTTGGGAATAATTTTGCAGTAGTGAAGGCCCAGATCCATGCGGGCGGTCGTGGGAAAGGAAAGATCGAGGGGACGGAACAGCGTGGGGTAGCCGTGGGTAAGAGTGCGGAGGATGTCGCGAAGATCGCCTCCAATATACTGGGAGGCACGCTGGTGACGATCCAGACCGGGCCTGCCGGCAAGAAGGTCAACAAGGTGCTGATCGCACAGGACGTTTATTATCCGGGCGCCAATCCGGTGAAGGAGTTGTACATCTCCGTGTTGCTGGATCGGGCCAAGGGGCAGAATGTGATCATGTACAGTACCGAAGGGGGGATGGACATCGAGGAAGTGGCTCATAGCACACCTGAGAAAATCTTCAAGGAGTGGGTTCATCCCGGCGGCGGTCTTCAGCCGTTCCAGGCGCGGAAGATCGCCTTCAACTTCGGTCTTAGCGGTGAGGCGTTCAAGAACTGCGTCAAATTTGTTACGAATCTTTATAATGCATATGTAGGGCTGGACTGTTCGATGCTCGAGATCAACCCGCTGTTCAAGACCAGCGACGAGAAGATCATCGCCGTCGACTGTAAGATGAACCTCGATGACAATTCCCTGATGCGTCATCCGGACCTGGAGGCGTTGCGGGATATCAGCGAGGAGGATCCCACGGAAGTCGAGGCCGGAAAATACAATCTGAATTTTGTCAAGCTGGATGGGAACGTAGGTTGTATGGTCAACGGGGCCGGTCTGGCCATGGCGACCATGGATATGATCAAGCTGAGCGGCGGTGAGCCTGCCAACTTCCTGGACGTCGGGGGTACGGCCAATGCAACGACGGTCGAAGCCGGTTTCCGGATCATCCTCAAGGACCCGAAGGTAAAGGCGATCCTCATCAACATCTTCGGAGGTATCGTGCGTTGCGACCGGGTTGCCCAGGGGGTTATCGATGCCTATAAATCCATCGGCACCATAAAGGTTCCCATCATTGTAAGGCTGCAGGGCACCAATGCCGAAGAAGCCCAGCAGCTGATCGCGCAAAGCGGCCTCAAGGTTCAGTCTGCCATTCTGCTGAGTGAAGCGGCGGCGTTGGTCAATAAAGCGGTTTCCTGATATGGGGCAAACCATTTTACAGCAGATAGAGGAGACTGTCAGGGCGATCCGGGCGGTGTGTGACCAGGAGCCGGCCGTCGGCATTGTCCTGGGCAGTGGTCTCGGCAATCTTTCTACGGAGATCCGGGTCGACAAGGAGATCTCGTATGCAGACATCCCCCATTTCCCCGTTTCGACGGTCGAGGGTCATCATGGGAAGCTCCTCTTCGGGACCCTGAACGGCCGGCCTGTCGTCACGCTTTCCGGAAGATTTCATTATTATGAGGGCTATACTCCGCAGCAGGTGGTCTACCCGATCCGGGTGCTGAAATTCCTGGGGGTGAAGACGCTGCTTCTTTCCAATGCCGCGGGTGGGATGAACAAGGCCTTTCGCGTTGGCGACTTGATGATCATCCACGATCATATCAGCTTCTTTACCGTAAACCCGCTTCTGGGCCGCAACGAGCCCCTGCTGGGGCCGCGGTTCCCGGATATGAGCGAGCCTTATGACCGGGAGCTGATCCGAAAGGCCCGGGTGATCGCCGCCGGATTGGGGATCCCTGTTCATGAAGGCGTGTATGCGGGTGTTACGGGACCTACCTTCGAGACGCGGGCGGAATACCGGTTCCTGCATATTGCCGGCGGCGATGCCGTTGGGATGAGCACGGTGCAGGAGGTGATTGCGGCGCGGCATCTGGGGATGGCGGTCTTCGCGATGAGCGTCATTACTGATCTGGGCATTCGCGAGGAGGACAATATCATCACCCATCAGGAGGTGTTGGAGGCGGCTGCCGCCGCCGAGCCGAAACTGACGGCGCTTTTTAAGGGACTGATAGGGGACCTTTAACGTTTCTTATGCCATTGAATGACTAAATTGTCGCAGTGAAGCTACGCCGAATAGTAACCTTTGGACTTGTACTTGTATTATCGTTGCCGGGGTCGAGGCTGCTGGCGCAGTTGCCGATCGGCGGCCGGTTTGGCAATATCGGTTCGATGGGCGCCGGTGGCGGGAAGGACAGTCTGCAGCACCGGCATGAAGACACCATCACCATCAATTTTCGCTATCTCGACTCCAGCAAGCTTTACCGGTTCGACTCTTCGATCTTCGACATCGGCCAGCGGCTACCGGTACATTCCACCTGGATCAATCTCGGTAACAGCGGGACCGCGAGCCGGCCGCTGATCTTTTCGCCGCGGATGCGGTCGGGGTGGGATCCGGGCTGGCATGCTTTTGATATTTACCGGTTCACGGCGGAGGAAACCCGGTTTTACCAAACGACGAAGCCGTATACCCAGCTCGGGTTCTTTCTTGCCACCCGCGGAGAGCAGTATATCGACATCCAGCATACCCGGAATATCCGCCCGAACTGGAACTATTCGTTCCAGTACCGGCTGATCAATTCGCCCGGCACGTTCGGGAACCAGAACACCAATCACAATAACTACCGGTTCACCTCCTGGTACCAGTCGAGGAACAAACGATATCAGAACTTCTTCGTGCTGGCTGCCAGCGTACTGGGATCTTCGGAGAACGGCGGGTTAAAGAATCCGAAGGATTTCGACTCGACCCAGTACAGCAACCAGGCGACCCTGCCGGTGAACCTCGGGCAGAACCTGGTGCAGCCTTCCGGTAATTTCTTCTCCTCGAAGATCTCCGTTGGAACGAAATATTCGACGGCTACTTTCCTGATGCGGCATCAATACGATCTTGGGCAAAAGGATTCGATCGTAACGGATTCTTCGGTGATCCCGTTGTTCTACCCGCGGGTGCGGCTGGAGCAGACGACGGCCTACAGTACCTATCATTACCGGTTCTTCGACCTGGCTCAGCCTTCGGCGGGCTATACGCTGGATTCCTCGTATTATGCCGCCAATCTCGGGTTGGTTGGATTGAGTAGCGTCAACGACAGCTTCTGGCGGCAGGATAACTGGCGGAATCTCTCCAACGACTTCAGCATCTACACGTTCCCCGACGCCAAGAATCCGCAGCAGTTCCTCAAGCTGGGCGCGACGTTGGAGCTGCTGACGGGGAATTTCGACACTACGACGACGGGCGTCCTTACGACGGCGCACAAGCTGAACAATCAGAATGTCTTTGCGCATGGGGAATACCGTAACCGGACGCGGAACCAGAAATGGGATATCGAGGCGACGGGCCGGTTGTATCTCAATGGACTGGATGCGGGCGACTACAATGCCAGTCTCAGCCTGAAGCGGCTGATCAGCCGGCAGGTGGGTTATTTCCAGGCAGGATTCGAGAATGCGAACCGGACGCCGGGCTTCGTTTTCGACCGGGCCAGCAGCTTCAACTGGGATACGGCGTCGACGCACTCGAGCTTCAGCAAGGAGAATACCACCCATCTTTTTGCCTCGCTGGAGCAACCCCAGCATCAGCTGGTGCTCAGCGCGTCGTACTACCTGCTGACCAACTACTCCTATTTTCACGACTATTACAAGGTGGCGCAGGCCCCGGTCTTTAATTTGCTGCAGGTGACGCTCCAGAAGCAGTTCACCCTGTACCGGCATTGGAAATGGCGGACGCTTACGACGATCCAGCAGGTGGCCGGTTCGTCCCCGGTGCATGTCCCCCTTATCGTTTCGGCTAACCAGGTGGGTTATGACGGGACCCTTGGGTTCAAGAGCCTGACGATCAGTTTCGGTACTGAGCTGCGGTATGTCAGTCCTTACAAGGCCGATGGGTATTCGCCGGCGAACGGGCAGTTCTTCAGCCAGAATATGACGGTGACCCAGCATTTTCCGGATGTCAACCTGTACCTGCATTTCCGCATCCGGAGCTTTACTGCGTATATCCGTGGGGAGAATTTGAATGCGATGGCGTTCAGCCCGCGCGGGTTCGGGTTCTATCACAACAACTTTGTAGCGCCTTACTATGCGTCGCCGGCGTTGATCATCCGGTATGGGTTTTACTGGAATTTTATCAATTAGCGGGCCTTCGGCCATCGGACTTAGCAGTCGGGTTCGTCGCAGGGTGCATCTTCCATTTCGACCTCCAGGGTGGCGTGCTGGATGTTGAGGTGCTGCAGTTCGTGCTTGATGTCGTGCTTGAGCTGGTCGACGTATTCCATGGTGCAGGTACGGTCGACGACTACATGGGCCGTCAGGGCGTTCTCGGTGGTGCTGATCGCCCAGACGTGGATATGGTGAAAGTCTTTTACTCCCTTCATTTTTGCGATGGCGTCGCGGATCTTTCGGATCTCGATGCCGGCGGGCACGCCATCCAAGGAGAGCCGGAGGCTGTCGCGCAGCAACTGCCAGGTGCTGAAGAGGATGATGAGGGCGACGAGGAGGCTGAGGGCCGCGTCGATCCAGAATAGGTTTGTATAGAAGATGATGAGGCCGCCCACGACGAGGGCAGCGGAGACGATCGCGTCCGAGAGCAGATGGAGAAAGGCGCTGCGGATATTCAGATCGTTTCCCTTGCTCCGGAAGAAGAGCAGGGCGGTGAGGGCGTTGATGACGATGCCGATGGCGGCGACGATGGAGATGGTTTTACCGGGGAGCGGTTCGGGGCTGATGAGCCGGTGGATGGCTTCATAGCCGATGGCGCCGAGGGAGAGCAGCAGGATCGCGGCGTTGAGCAGGGCGACGAGGATGGTCGTCTTCTTAAAGCCGTAGGTGTATCGCTCGGTCGGTCGTACTTTCAGCAGCCGGATGGCGATGAGGGACATGGCCAATGACGCTACGTCGGCGAGATTATGACCGGCGTCGGAGAGCAGGGAGAGGGAGTGGATGCTGAGACCGACGATGACCTCGATGATGACAAAGGCGAAGTTGAGCACGATACCGATCACGAAGGCCTGGTTCACCTCTTTCAGGTTGACGGGATGGTGGTGGTGACCCAGACCATGGGAATGGGAGTGGTCGTGGCTATGGGTATGGGCATGATCGTGCGTGTGTGCCATTAAGGGTAATTTTAGCGATAATCGTCGCGGGCGGGGGCGAAGGAGTCGATGACCTTGCAGTCCGTGACGGCAAAGGCGGAGTGGGGAACATTGGAAGGGATGACATGAACGGCGCCGGCTTTCATCTGATATTTTTCGCCGCCGATGACCATATCCAGCTCTCCTTCTACTATATAAGTGATCTGTTCGTGGATGTGATGGTGTTCGGGCAGGGCGCTGCCTTTTTTGATATCCCAAACGGCCAGGGTGCTGCTGACGCCGTGGAGCATCTTTCCGAGGAAGCCCGGAACTGGTTGTTTTACAGGGAGATCGCTGAGATTCTGCATGGGATCGTTTGCCCGAAGGTATGCATTTGTGACGGCTTTTGGCACCCGGCGGGAGCTTGATTTGGTGGAAAACTAGCTTGCAGATGTGGATAAGTGGATAACCTTCGCTATGACGCCCGCGGGCTTCGCCGTATTCTTGCGCCGAACAGGCGGGCCGGTGGTCCGCATATCAAAATCCATTCTAATGAAAGCGATCGTAACCCTAACCATGGCCGTAGTGGCCTCATTTTCCGTCTATTCCCAAAGTTTTCACGGCGTCATCGATTCGGTCCTGGAGGACTTCCCTTACAATCTCCGGCATATTTCCGGCGATCTTGTGCTGGCGCAGGGCGAGTTCGAGAACTATGCTTCGACGGTCGAGCTGCCGGGAGCGCAGAGCTGTGTCATCACCCGCTGGCATTCCATCGAAGACACGACCGCCAGCTGGCAGGCTCAGATGTACAAGGGAGAGGATTTTTCGGAAGCTTCGAAGCATTACGGGGCCCTTTTCCAGCGGCTGAAGGGCTGTTACCTGAGGCTGGTGGACGGCAGCAAGTTCTTCCTGGCGGGCGATTGGGAACCCGCGAAAGAGGAAGCGCCTTTTACGACCTCCACCTTACGGGTACAGACGGGTGACGAACGGTACCGGGAGGTGAAAGTGGAGGTAGAGCTGGTCTTCCTTGTGACGGATTGGGCGGTGAATGTCAACGTCGTCAGCAAGAAGCGTGACGACCGGGTGGGTGGTACCGACGAGGTGAGCCGTTAGACTTTGACCTATGAGCTGCTAAACCGTGGCTTTTATGGCGCCGCCGTCGATGGGGATGGTGGCGCCGGTGATGTACCCGGCCAGGGGGCTGGCGAGAAATGCGACCAGCGCCGCCAGCTCCTCTGGTTTCCCGATGCGCCCGAGGGGGATCTCGCGGGTGCGCTGGGCCATCTGTTCTTCAAACGAAGGGGCGCCGGGTCCGGCGGGGCTTAGGGTATGCTGAAGGCGATCGGTGAGGATCATTCCGGGCGCGACGTTATTGATGGTAATATTGTCGGGGCCCAGTTCGGCGGACAGCATTTTTGCCATCCCGACGACGCCGAGGCGCAGGCTTGTCGACAGCACGGAGTTGGGCAGCCAGGTTTTTATGGAGAGGCTGGTGATGTTGATGATGCGGCCGCTGCCGGTAGGGCGCATGTGCGGGACGACGAGCCGGCTGAAGCGAACGGCGCTGAGCAGGGTCAGTTCGAAAGCCGACTGCCAGGCGGCGTCGTCGAAAGACTCGAACTTGCCGAAGGGCGGGCCACCGGCATTATTGACGAGGATGTCGATCTTTCCGAATTCGGCCGCGGCGGCGTCGACCATTGCCGTTACCGAGGCTGCGTCGGTCACATCGACCCGGATGGCGCGGGCGCGGCCTTTTCCGAGGGCGGCGATCTCTTTTGCCGTGGCGTCGAGGGTGGTCTGTTCGCGGGCGCCGATGATCACGTCGGCGCCTTCTGCCGCAAGGGCGAGGGCGCAGGCTTTTCCAAGACCTTTGCTGGCGGCGAGGATGAGAGCGGTCTTCCCGGTGAGCTGTAAATCCATGAGACTCATTTAGCTTTGTAAAGATGGAGAAAGTATTACAGATACTCGCGGTTTTTGTTTTGTTGGCGCTTGTCATTCACCGGGTGATCAAGGGGCGGGAGCCGGTCTACCGGCCATACGATTATCTCACGCGGCTTCGCTCCCCGCCGGGTATGGAGGTGAGTCAGCGGATGGTAATGGCGGTATTCGAGGGAGAGCCGGGAGATGCGGTGCTGACGGATGAAACCAGGCAGCTGGACTTTGCGTACCATGCGGATGGTAGTCTGACCATTTACTGGCGGAAGAAGGAAATGCAATGGTTGGCTGCGCCGCTCAATTGTACGGCCATGGCTCTGGACCCGGTGGATGGGAGACTTTATCTTGAAGCGGGGGGATACCTGTTTGTTTACGGCTTTTGAAAAAGCCCTACGCTGCCGCCAACCCATTCTTTGTCCTTATTGTAGTTGACACCGATCATTTTTCCTTTGCTGAGCCGCGCCAGGTTGATCGCGAGGGTAGGGCGGGCATCGCCGTCTTTCCAAAGATACATCATCCGGATCTCCGCTTTGGCGGGCACATCGGGTGTGGCAATGACTTCGGCATATTTTACTTTGCGCTGGAGGATCCAGTTGGCGGGATCGGGGACGTCGAGGTCTTCGGACCGGACGTCGATGATGACTCCCTGGCCGGCGAAGGAGAACAGGGGTTTCAGGACATAGTTGTGCAGGTCGGCCGGCGGCTGGGTCAGCTCGTCGAGGAAGAAGGTGGGCGGGACGAAGGGATGGCGGAGAAAGGGGAGGGTAAATTTACTCACGCGATAGAACCAATTGGGATGGGCGACCCATTCTACATCGAGCTCCTGCCGGATATCGACATAGCCGGGGGGGAGCTTGGCGGCGGCCGCGTGGAGCTCATCGAATATCAGCCGGTTGTAGATGCGGCGGATCGGGGTCTTGCTGCCGGTCGCAGGGTGAAGGTAGTACAGCTTTTTGCCTTCCTGTATGAGTTCGGTCAGGCATACGGGTTGGATACCGAGATAGTCGCGGGTGCAGTAGAAGTCGACACGCGTCTTTTGCTCATGGGGCCTTATCTCCAGCAGGATCACTTCTTCGGGGGCGCAGTCGCCGAGGATCGTGGCGCGGAGCAGGTCGAGATAGCTATCCTTGTCCAGCCCGTTGAGGAACTGGCTGTAGTGGGTGGGGAGATCGAAATGGCGCCGGAGCACCTCCGGGTAATACACCTGGAAGCCATAGAGGCTGGCGAAACCCTGCATTTCGATGAGTTGCGGCTGCCAGCCGCCTTCGCCGTCCTCGCAGACGCCGAAGTCGAAGACGAGGAAATGCGGGTGGTCGTTCTCGCGGGCGACGCGGTCCTGGGCGGGTATGGCGCGTTCGGTCCATTCCTTGAACTTTGGTTCGAGGATGAGGTCGATGATGTGTTCACAGGCGTCGGTGAGCGAGGCTGCGAAACTCGGGGGGACGAAGACGGGGGTCTCGGCGATGCGGAATTCGATGGCGCCGGGGTAGCGGCTATGCAGGTCGGTAAGGAAATGTTGGTAGCGTTGCCGGGTGAAGGCATCGTTGAAGGCTTTCCGCAGTGCAGGTACCATGGGGCGCGTGTTTGGGGAAAGTTACGCTCTTTTCCGGAGACTGACCGGATGGCCCGACAGGGCATACGTCAGGAAATTCGGGATGATATGCGAGTAGGTGTACCGGATCTTATCGGGGTCGTCGAGCTGTTCGATCATGCTCTTCCATTTTTCTTCGCCGTGTTCGGCGATGACGGTGGCCTTGCGGTCTTCGCGCTGGAGGTACATGCTCATGCCTGCGGCGTCGGCCTCGGGGTGGAACTGGGTGCCGATCATGTATTCGTTGAACCGGACGGCCATGATAGCCCGCTCGAGCGGGACATGGGGACGTTCTTTCTCGATGGCGAGCACCTGGCCGCCCAATTCGGCGAGCCGCTGCGGGTCGGGTTGGATCACCTGGTAGCTGCGGCTGTCGACGGCATAGAAGGGGTCGCGGAGGCCCTGGAAGACGGGCTCTTCTCCGGCGCCTTCGAGCATGTGTACGGGGAAGACGCCAAAGGCGGTGGACTTGCGGTTGGTAACGCGGGCGATGGAGTAGTGACGGCAGGCCAGCTGGAAGGAGTGGCAGATAAAGAGCACCTGTTTGGGCAGGGCATTGTGGGGGTTGGCGTTGAAGGCTTCTAATTTTTGCAGCCAGGACCAGTAGACCTTCTCCCATTCGCTGCCTTCGCTGTCGAGGGGGCTGCCGGGACCGCCGCTGGAGATATAGATGTCGTAGGAAAGATCGGGCGTCTGTTTTTGGAGACGGACTTCGTACTCGTCGAACCGGAGATCGAGATTGTGGGTGCGGCCATATTCTGTGAGGATCTCGCGGATACAGCGCATGCCCTGATTGGCCTGGCCCTCGTAGAGATCGAGGATGGCCACCTTAACCATATTGCGGTTTTCCATCCGGTAAAGGTACGAATTTTCTGCGGCCCTGCGGGCCGCGGATCAAGCGCTAATGATTGGCCTTCGGCCGGCCGGCCCGTGGCCGGCCCTGCTAAGAATTCATCTCGATGATCTGGTAGAAATCATCCTTGAAGCTATCCCCGATGGGGATGATCTTCTTGCCGATATAGATCTCGTTGCGGGCGATGGAATCGACATGGGTGAGGGAGACGATAAAGCTCCGGTGGACGCGGATGAACTCGTCGGGGGGCAGCTTGCAGGAGAAGGACTTGAGATTGCTGAGGGTGAGGATGGGTTCTGCCCTGCCGCGGACGTAGATCTGGGTATAGTCCTTCATCCCTTCGCAGAACAGGATATCCTCGAACTTCACCTTGATGATCTTGTACTCCGACTTGATAAAGACGAACCGGCTGTTGCGGTGATGGATATAAATAGTGGAGGAGAGGTAGTCCCTGATCTTGTTGATGGTAGAGAGGAATCTTTCATAGGAAAGCGGCCGGACCAGGTAGCTGAAGACGTCCATATCCGTTTCCTTCTCTTCCTGTTCCTGTTTGTCGGCGATGCAGATGACGATGGGATAGTAGCCCGATTCCTTGAGGCGGAGCATGACCCGGTTGTCGAGCAGCCGGATGTCCCAGAAGATGATATCGGCGCGGTGCTGGGTGACGAGAGGGTGTAGGTCTGCGGCCGATCCGCATTTGCCGGAGAAGGAGAGCTTAGGTGTTTTGGCGATGTATTCCTTGAGGAGGGCGCTTTGCTTGTTGTTATCCTCCACTACCACGCAGTTGAGCACTCCCATCAGGGGGAAGCCTTTCATCTGCTGGTGGAGATCAAGCATATTAGTCAAATTTCTTTCCTTTCGTATACCAGATGGAGCCGTAGTTGATAACAAAAGTGACGTTGGCGTAATTCTCACGGATCAGGTTGTTCTGGGTCGTTCCCTTGACCCCGTACTGGAAGATGACGGAATAGGCGAGGGGGGACTTGAGGGAGTTCATCCCGAAGCCCAGGGTGACGCCCATATCCCTGATCTGCTTCCCATTGATCTGCAGGTAGGAGTTTCCGTAGTAAAGACCGGTTTGCAGGTAGTTGAGTTCTACGCGTTGATTGTAGAAGATGCGCTTTTTGGAGATCTCGAAGCCGACGGAGCCGCGTTCGCTGCTGGCGATGCTATAGCCCTGGCCCGGATAGGAATTCTTTTTCAGGGCGCCCCAATCCTGGTAGCGGTAATCGGCGACCCAGGTGTACTTGTCGTTATGGGTAACGGAGAGGCCGGCGCCGTAGCTGTTCGGCAGGGTGAGGTAGCTTTCGGGCAACTGTTCGTTCTGGAGGATCGAGGAGTCGCTGCCCAGCACGACCTTTTGTGGTGCGGCCAGCAGGTCGGCCCTTTGCGAGTAGACGCCGCCGACGGTAAAGTTCCAGTGTTTGCCGATATTGCTATAGACCTGCATTCCGTAGGTCATGTAGAGATTCTGCAGGTTTACGTCGTTGGTGGTGGATGTTTCGGAGGCGCCGTTGGCGAAATTCTGAATGATGTCCTTCTGGTTCAGTTGCCCGAAGATATAGCCTGCGTCCACCCCGATGGAAAGATGATGGAAGAACTCGTAGGAGTTGGCCCAATAGGCTTTATTGACGCTGCCATGTCCCTCGTAATAATGGTTGGCGGACTCGTTGGCGGTACCCTGGATGTAGTAGGGGACGTTGAACTCGTAGTTTTGCGTGCTGAAGGGTACCAGGCCGATGCTGGACCCCCAGTTCTTCGCGACCTTGATCCCCATGGCGAGGCGGCGGAAGGTGATATCGCCGGATTGGGTGCTGGCAGGGGTGACGGGGCTGCCGGAATACTGGATGAAGGAGCCGCGGATGCCCATTTCCATGGAGAAATACTGGTTGGCCAGCCCGGAGAACGACGCGGGGTTGTTATTGATGAGATAGCGGTTGCTCCGGTAGGCGATACCGGTGTTGGCGAGGCCGGAAGTACGGTTATAAAATCCGTCTTCGATGTCACCGATACCCATCTGGGAATAAGGCGAGAAGTTATTCTGGGCCATCACCCCGATGGAGGTTACCGTAAGCAGCGACAGCAGGAGCGATATTTTTATCCGGGTAGGTACCATTTATTTATTGATGGGGATATAACGAAATATAGTAAACGTTCAGGGTAATGCGCTGATCTACGGGATAGGTCTGGTCGGCGATGATCAGCCGGTTAAAGGCCGTGTTGCTTGAAGGGATGCTGAGCATTAGTCCCGACTGCAGGGCGGTAGGGTTCGAATTGAGCAGCGCCGACTTGATGTAAGTGGTGACGTCATAGGTGTACACGGTATTCAGTGGATGGAAATAGTCCAGCTGGAGCGCCCCGGTCTGGCTGCCCGCGGTCCCGAGAGCGGGGATGGGGGCCAGCAGCGTGTTATTCTGGTCCGTGCTATAGATGCCCACGGCGGGCGGCAGCCGCCAGGTAGTGGAGTAGCTGCCGGGTACCGGCCTGACGGTCAGGGTAGCCCGCAACAGACCGATATAGTCGGATCTGAGCGCGATGGAAGTGATGTTGGGGAAGGTCAGCTTGACGTTGAGTCCGCCAATGGTTTGAAGGAAGGAGACATGTTTGGTACGGGCCGATGCGGTCAGCGGCGGCACCTGTGGATGCTGGGTCGGCCGCAGGAGGCTGTCGACGGGCTTGTTCTGATAGCCGCCGTTGCCGCCATAGTGCGTTATAATATTGTTGAACTGGAAGGACTTGGACCCGATCGGGAAGTCGATGAAGGCCCCGGTGCTGATGACGCCGTTCTGCCGGTAGTAGATACGCATGAGGGCGCTGTCCTTGAACCCATAGATCAGGTTGGCCACGTTTGATCCGCCGGGCGAAAGACAGAGTCCATGGAACCAGCGCTGCCATTTCGTCCCATTGGTAATAGTGTCGGACTTGTTGTAGATCATGGTGTACAACTGCTGGCCTAATGCCTTGTCCAGGGGAATGCGGACGGTATCGCCCGTGCCCTGGCTGGTATTGGAAAGGGCGAGATTGGTATTGAGATTGGGGAAGATGCGGACGGAGGTGGAGCCCAGTTCGGGTCCCAGGGGAAGGGAGTCGTTGCTGAACCAGCCGATCTGTCCACTGGCTTCCTGGTAAAGGGTATCGATCTGGTTGACGACGTATTTTTGGAAAACGGTGGTATCCCCGTAGTAGGGACTGCCGGTCTTTGCGAACAGAACGAGCCCGATGGAATCATAGGTCGTCGAACGCGGATCGAGGGTGGGCAGGGAGGACGGGGGAACGACCTGCCAGTAAGCCCGGCTGGTGATATTGCCCAAATAATCGTCATTATAGGAGCCGACCTGGAGGTAGCCCGTGCCGGAGGTGGAGGTGGAGTCCACCAGCGCCGTAGACATTATGATGGTGGAGGTATCGACCAGGATGATATTCGCGCCTGTACCTTGATCGGTATAGGTGCTGCCAAACAGCAGGGAGGGCTGTTTTTGACAGCCGGCGAGGAAAAACAAGGCCAGAAGAGAAGAAAATATGGGAAAAAGCAGTTCTTTTCGCAGATATTTATTTATAGTCATGCTGGTTTCTTAAAGCTGGCCGGCAAAGATGCGAATTTTGGCCGGATTCCGTCCGGTTAAGGTGCAATATTAGGGGCGTCAGTTGTTACTATTTTGTTAGTATGTATCAAAGGTATCAAAAAAACGACCAATCCCCCTTTTTTATCTACCAATAGAAATGGTCCCGAGGTGACCCGGGACGCAAAAAAAAGCCTGCCGACACCTTGTTAATTGCAGATTTTCAAAAAGATAGAGCAAAAGGAAGCGCGCCAAAAACAGGGAAGCGGAAAAGGCGCGCGAATTCTTTCTTGGTATATAAAAAGCGGCGTTTCGTCTATTAAATCTTTGTGAAAATACATTTTAACGAAATTGCTATGTGTACTTCGAATACTTTAGCGCAAAATATCAAAAAAATTATGAAGCGGATCAACATTACTTTGTTCGCGTTAATGTTACTAGGTATCCTGTTTTCCTGCACCAAAGCTAGCATCAACTATACACAAAACGGCAACTGGGTCGGTCGTGCCACCTTTCCGGGACAAACCTCCGGCTTCGGGGTTGCATTCACCGTCAATAACGTTGCCTGGGTCGGCACCGGGATCAATCCGCAATTTCCCAACCAACGGCTAAGAACCTTTTTTAAATATACTCCGACTCCCATTCCCAATCCGCTTCCATCGCCTACCTTTTATGACAGTACGCTGGGAACCTGGTCGAAGTCCGCGGATTTCCCCGGTCCTGAACGCAGCAATGCGGTAGCCTTTACCATCGGCAACACGGGTTATGTCGGTACGGGCATCGGCAACGATGGGTTTACCCCGCTGTCGGATTTCTGGGCTTACAACTCCGATCAGAACACCTGGTACCAGATCGATTCCCTCGAACAAGGTGGTGTCGCCCAGCCCCGTTTCGACGCTGCGGCCTGGGGTTTCGACTCGGTAGGCTACGTCCTCACCGGTACGGACAACTACACTTACTTCGTCGACGTATGGAAGTACAGCCCTGCCACGAATACCTGGACCCCGAAGCAATACCTGCCGGGCAACCCGCGCAGCGGCGCCACGACCTGGGTCTACAACGGCAAAGGCTATATCCTGGGCGGCTACACGGCCAGCGGTCAGCATGAAGTGAACAATATGGCCTACGACTTCTGGACCTTCGATCCTAATAAAGCAGAAACGGACACGACGCACGTTTGGAGCCAGCTCCGGGACATTTCCAACACCAACAGCGGTACATACGACGATGGCTATACGAATATCGTCCGGAAATATGGAGTAGGTTTTATTATTCCTTCGGGTCCCTGGAACCCTGCCGACAAGGGATATATCACCCTTGGACAGAACGGTACGTCGGTGAACTACACCTGGGAATATGATTTTGCTTCCGATCTCTGGACGGAGAAGACTCCATATGAGGGTGCGCCGCGCAGCGGAGCTGTCGGTTTCACGCTTCTGGGCCGCGGCTTTGTCGGTACGGGCGTCAGCCAGGGTAACACGGGCGCTTTCCAGGACCTGAGAGAGTTCTTCCCGCAACAGATCTATAATCAGTTCGATTAATGAAATTTTTGGGTAAATGGGGTTTTTCGATCCTGATGCTGCTGGTGATCATCGGGACCTTTTCTTTCGGCTTCTACAAGCGGATGAAAGGGCGTCATGACCATGCGCAGCTGGAGCTGAAGGCCATCCCGGTAAAGAACGGCTGGGGCTATGATATCCTGCAGGACGGGCGCCCGTGGTGCCACCAGGATTATATCCCTGCGGTTACCGGTTTCCGGGTCTTCCGTACGAAGGAAGATGCGCTGGCGGCTGGCAAGATCGTCTATGATAAGGCCATGGCCGGGCAGCTGCCGGATATAACGGAGGCGGAGATGCGGAACAAGGGGGTTTTTATCCCTCCGCTGGATTCCGCGGCCCAGGCAGCACAGGCTGCTGCGGCCCCACCCGAACCCCATAAAGTGAAATAGTTTTTTTGATATCAACAAGGCGAACCCCGCGCAGCTGCGCGGGGTTCGTTATCTTTAGGATATGAGAATCCTTCTTACCTCCTGTCTGCTTACGTTTTGCAGCAGCGGCCTGATGGCTCAGGCTCCCTCCGCTTCGAAGTTCGATCCGCATAAGGCCTTTGATCCGTTGTTCTATTCTTCGGGGAGCTCGGTTTACCGCAGCGCGGGCGGAGCGCCGGGTGAAAAGTACTGGACTAACCGGGCCGATTATTCGATCCATACCGTGTTGGACACAACGCAGCATTCTCTGAAGGGGGATGTGACGGTAACTTATACCAATAACAGTCCGGATGCCTTGCCGTTCCTCTGGCTGCAGCTGGATCAGAACATATTCCGGGAGGATTCCAGGGGCGAGGCAACGAATCCCGTGACGGGCGGGCGGTGGTCGAACAAGAAATCGACAGATGGAGATGTGATCCGGTCGGTGGTGCTGCTGGTAGATGGAAAGGAAGTGAAGGCAGACTGGGTGGTTGCAGATACGAGACTTCAGATCAGGCTGCCGCAAGCCCTGGCGCTTAAGTCTTTTGGCGGAGTCATCCGGTTCCGCATCGACTATTCGTTTGCGATCCCGGAATATGGTACGGACAGAATGGGGAGACAGCTGATGAGCGATGGTTGGATCTATGAGATCGCCCAATGGTATCCCCGGATGGAGGTGTATGACGATGTCAGCGGATGGAATGTGCTGCCTTATCTCGGTCAGGGGGAGTTCTATCTGGATTATGGAAATATCGATTATTCGGTAACGGCGCCGTCGAATATGGTCGTCGTGGGATCGGGGGAGCTGTTGAATCCCACGGAGGTGCTGACCGCGGCGCAGCAGGAGCGTCTATCGAAAGCCAGGAACAGCGACAAGACGGTGCTGATCAAGACGGCGCAGGAGGTCAGGGACGGGAATGCCCGGTTGCCGAAAGCCAATCTTACCTGGCGTTTCCGGTGTACCCGGACGCGGGATGTGGCCTGGGCGGCCTCGCGGGCTTTTATCTGGGATGCGGCCCGGATCATTCTCCCGGAAGGGAAGAAGGCGTTGGCGCAGTCCGTATACCCCGCGGAATCCAATGAGAAGGCAGCCTGGCAGCGGAGCACCGAATTCGTAAAGGGTTGTATCGAACTTTATTCCGGGGAGTGGTTCCCGTTCACCTATCCCGTGGCCACCAATGTGGCGGGAATTGTCGCGGGGATGGAATACCCGGGGATCGTCTTCTGCAGCAGCGGCGAGCGTGGCGGCGGATTGTGGGATGTGACCAACCACGAGTTCGGTCATAACTGGTTCCCGATGATCGTGGGATCGAACGAGCGTAAATACGCGTGGATGGACGAAGGTTTTAATACGTTCATCAACGGCGTGGATACGAAGGTGTTCAATAAAGGGGAGTTTACGCATCGATCGGATGCGCAACGTGCGGCGCAATATATGTTCGGGGAGAAGAGCGAGGCCATTTTTACGGTACCCGATGTTATCCAGCCCAATAACCTCGGCAGTGCGGCGTATTCGAAGCCGGCCATGGCGCTGGACCTGCTGCGGAAATATATCCTTGGCGAAAAGCGTTTCGATTATGCTTTCCGCACCTATATCCGGCGGTGGGCCTTCAAGCATCCGACACCCTGGGATTTCTTCCATTGTATGGAAAATGCCGGGGGTGAGGACCTGGGATGGTTCTGGCGGGGATGGATCCTGAACAACTGGAAACTGGACCAGGGGGTGAAGGGAGTGAAATATGTCGAGAGCGATCCTGCGAAGGGTACCCTTATCACCATCGAGAATTTGGAAGAAATGGCGATGCCCGTGGTAATGGTCATCACCGAGGAGAATGGAAAGAGCGATACCCTGAACCTGCCGGTGGAGATCTGGCAGCATGGGCCGACCAAGGTCTTCGCCTATCCTTCGACCTCGAAGATCAAGCGTATCGTGATCGATCCGGCGCATGAATTCCCGGATATCAATCCTGCGAATAACACCTGGACCGGGGCGGCTGCCGAGCGGGCGGTTCCTTCGGGCGTGTCGGCCTCTTCCGTGGTCGACAAATACCTGAGCGCTATCGGCGGCAGGGAAAAGCTAACCGCGGTGAAGGACCTGGAGATCGTCGCTTCGGCGGATGTGCAGGGCCAGAATGTGATCGAGACCAAGCGATTCCTGTTGCCCGACGCGGCGATGATGGATATCGAGCTTCCCGATATGAAGATGCATGTCGTGCACCTGACGGTCGGTAAGGACAGCGTTATCCTCACGCAAGGTGGGCAGAGTCCTGCGTTGGACGAGACGACGAAAAAGGAGCTGAGGGAGAACGCCAATCCTTTCCCCGAGCTGAACTTTTTCAAGGAGGGATATACCACGGAGCTGACCAGTATCAAGAACCTCGAGGGCACGGATGCGTACGAGGTAAAGGTGACGGGGCCGGCGGGCCGGGTTCATCTCTACTATTATTCGGTCGAGACCGGATTGCGAATCCGCGAAGTGAAACATACGAGCCAGGGCGAAACCTCGACAGAGTTCGGGGACTACCGGGAGGTCAGCGGGATCAAGTTCCCCTGGCATATCGATGATAACCAGGGGCAGGTGGATCTGGATATGAAGGTGACGTCCGTGAAGGTGAATTCAGGGCTTACGGCGGCGGATATGAAGTAGGCTTAGGTGCCGGCAAGGAACTGGTCGCGAATGTAGTCGACGACGGGTACTAACTGGTGGCCGGAGTCCTCATAGACCTTTAGCTGGCGGTCGGCGCCGGTCCCCGTTTGCAGGAGCTTCTCTGCAAAATGGGTAGCCTCGCGGCTACCGAGCGGGTCGACGACGTCGTCGATGAAATTGAGCAGCTCGTAGATCAGGGCGCGGGTATTCACTTCTTCTTCCTTGCCGAAGTCGATGAGATGGCCGTCGATGCCGTAGCGGCTTGCCCGCCATTTGTTCTCGTTGATGAGGGCGCGGGAATACTGGATATAGTTCATGTTCTGCAAGCGCAGCTTGTAGATCTTTACGCAGATGGCCTGGAAGAGGGCGGCGATGCACATCGTCTCATCGATGGTCATCGGCACGTCGCAGATGCGGAACTCCACCGTATTGAAGAAGGGGTGTACGCGGAGGTCCCACCAGATCTTTTTGGCGTTGTCGATACAATTGGTCTTCACCAGCAGCTTTACAAAATTATCATAGGCTTCGATGCTCTCGAAGTACTCGGGGATGCCGGTTCGCGGGAATTTGTCGAATACCTTTGTCCGGTAGGATTTGTAGCCCGTGAGCCTTCCTTCCCAGAAGGGAGAGTTGGTGCTGAGGGCATAGACGTGCGGCAGGAAGTAGCGGGTGGAATTGGCGATATGGTTGGCCATTTCCCGGCTTTCCATACCCACGTGGACATGGAGGCCGAAGATGAGGTTGCTGCGTGCGGCCTCCTGCAGTTCGTTCACGATCTCGTTGTACCGGGCGTGGTCGGTGATCAGC
>Ga0105239_10000689_pt1 | contig 48145 bp, 38 predicted proteins | sample KBSC44metaG_FD_92761 | JGI IMG/M metagenome (GOLD analysis project Ga0105239, IMG submission 92761) | Corn rhizosphere microbial communities from Kellogg Biological Station, Michigan, USA - KBS C4-4 metaG | ecosystem: Host-associated > Plants > Roots > Rhizosphere > Soil | place: Michigan, USA...
AGCTTCAGCACGCCGTCGGAACTGGTCCACATCGGTCTTGAGCTTCTGCATGTCGGCTACCACACTCTCCAGATTCTCTTTGAGTTGTCGTTCTTTTGCCGACAATTCTTCTTCTTGTTGCTGTGCTGGTTCGGGTTGACTTTCAGGTGAAGAATCGCTAGTCTCGCTCACTGGGGTCTGCTGCTCTTCTTCGACCTGTGTGGTGTGTCGGGATGCCACATGCTGCTCGAGTTTCCAGGCTCGTTCCTCGGCATGCTCTCGTGCCAACCGCTCTTCCTTGAGCATGTCTTCCAATTGCTTAACCCTTGCCCCTTGCGAGTCAAGCTCTTTCTTCGCTATCGAGAGCGCCTCAATTAATGATAGCATTTGACTACTCTGGGTGTTGGTCGGCGAATGGCTGGAGTTTAGAACCTTCGCGGTCTCGTTTCGTTTCAACAAGTTCGTGAAAGAGCTACTGCTGGCTGGGCTAGCCTTTGAGGCATCGGGTTTTTCGGGCAGAGGTTGTTGTGGGGGAGGTGCAGGCGGATCGGCGAATCGATTGACATGATCGACTTTGACACTCTTTGACCGCCCGTTGGATTGTTTTTGGGCATGGTGCGTGGGTTCTTTCGTTGGAAGTTGGATCTTAGACGGCTCGCCGTTAGGATTGATCACTGCATTGAGGAACGCTCCTGCTTGATCTAGTTCCTCGGCTTGCTGCTTGGCCGTGCGCATCTCTACCTGTACTGTGTTAGGTCATGTCTTGCAAGTTTGGTGGGTGTACCTTACTGCTAATGTTTTCACAAGCTGTTCGATATTCATGGGGGATCCGTAATAATTCATTTGTCGTTGCTGAGCTGCCGAGCTCATCTGGCCGCCAGCAACACTTGAGGTTACGGAGGCGCGGCCGTTTGTGATAGGTCCGCCTGATCGGCTGCGTGAATGCATCATGGGCGTGCTCACTGGAGAAGGTAGTAGTGAAGCGCCGTGGGAAGGGTCTAGATCTCCAAAACTCAGATCTAGAACATTGTTGGGTGACGTGGGTAGCCCGGCATATTCCACCTTGGCCGAGACTTTATGATGTACGATGGTCTTTTGATCTTCACTAACAATATCGATTCCCAGCTCGAGTGTGTCATGCTGACGAAGTTCATGAGGTTCTGACTCGCGATTTTCTGGTGACAACCTTTGTCCATTGACAAAAGTGCCGTTCGAGGACTTAACATCTCTAATCCAGACTTTTCCATTTCGTTCAGCCCAGACTTCAGCGTGCTGACGCGATAGCACTTTGGAGTCAAAGTAGCCGTTGACTGCAGTGGGAAGAGTCTTTGCGTTGGTTTGTCGACCCACTCGAAGAACATCGGGATAGAAGGGCAGGCTGATCTGTTTCCTTTCGAAGGTGCCGTTCATCGGCAGGAGGGCCAAGATGGCCGGAGGATCGGCCGAGGGTTGTCCATTAACTATTCTTGTGCCATTCGGCTGGCCTGCTGAGTTCTGGCTCGGTAAAGCGGGTTGAACTGGGGTCTTTCCTATCATTGAATTGCCGATAGCGGTTTGTAAGGACCCATTTGCGCGTGCATTAGATAGACTCGAGGTGGATTCTGATTTAGAAACCGGCCAGAATCCGCCTCTTGATTTCTTCTTGATACTTTGTGGACTTTCAGCAGGGCTGTCGGATTGAGTCAGAGGGGTAACGGTGGATGTGGAGGTGGTTGAACTGTTGGAAGAATTGGAATTAAGCGAGGAAGAAGAATTGCTTCGGGCAACTGTTTTGCGTGGCATAAACATGCGAGAGACTTCGTCGGAGCTCATGGCCGTGAACCCTCCACCGCCGCCACCACCACCTATACCATTCCAATTAAGTCTAGAGATATTCTGAAAATTCGGGGGTGATGCCACGGCGGTCGTCATCGGGAAGTTTCTATGCCAAGCAGGGCGGGAGTGAGATGAAAGCGAGAGTCGAGTCTCGGAGAGACAGAATATCAGGTATGCAATAGTGCGAGGATGGTGAAAAGAACAAAAAGAGACAAGTCTCGGTCGGTGGACTCGTCATGTGTCGGGACTCGAGGACTCGGGAGGCGTGTAGAAATCTACAGAAGTGACTGGGTCAGTCAGTCTGAAGCCGCGCTGAGGGCAGCATTAAGGATTGAGAGTCCTCAGGTTCTCACGAGGGGCTGAAGCACATACCGAGATGGAAGTGGATGGGATTGAAGAGGAGAGGAGCTGCTCGCGTGCAATGACCGTGGCCAGCGGGGGTCTGACAGAGAGTGGTCTGGGCGACCCGCTCAGCTCAAAACCGAAGGGGACAGCGAAAAAGACGGGCTATTGGAAACAAGCGGCGGGATAGAATAGATCGGTGGCATTTGAAATAGAATTGACGGTGGTCTTGATGGGCTGAAGCGTGGACAAAGGTGGTTTGCATGATTGAGAGCCGTTCAAATTAACCACCCTGCAACGACAAAAGGGGTTAGCGTGGTTTCTGCGCCTTTGGCAATGGGATCCCCAAACTGCAGGTGCGTCTTTGGGGAAGAGCAGCATCAGAGCATCAGAGCATCACCAGACACTCCTGCCACTTCCAACTCTTTCAACCCATCGCGCTTTCGACAATTCTGCTTTGTGCCTGGGTATTTCATTTTTCTGATCGCCACCATGCCTCCCATGCCACCATCTGCACAGCGACGGGGTCCGCATTGGACTGACAAGCGTATGCTATTCCCATGATACTTTGTTGAACTTGTAGTGAAAGCTGACCCGCTCACAGTCAAGATGGGGATGCTTATGGGCGGAAGTGAGTGTTCATCTTGATACAAGACAAAGACAAACAAGATATTAACATATTCCAAAAGCTGTGGGTGGAATAATGGGATTGATCTATGGTTAGTCTCGCGCGCATTCACATTTCCACCAGCGACAGACGCAATGCTAACCTTAGACTTCTCCAGGCACCGTGACCGTCTTCCAATATGGCGGAGGACAGGCCGGAATCATGAGAACTCTAGGAAAATACATGGTGGGATCAGGTGCCACATTCAGGTACGATCCAGACTGCTGGCGGGACGTTACTGAGCATCTCTATTCTGACCTCCATAGTGTTTTCATGGGCATCGGCAGTCTTATTCGAACAGACTCCCCTGAAATGGCGACTGCAGTATGGGCGCGCTCAAGATACCCTCCACTCGTTCATCCACGACGAGATCGACCACAAGTCCGCCAATTCTAATGATTGCGACTAGCAGCCACAATGTACATAACATGGCAGGGTTGGAAAAGTTGATCCATCATCATCATCATCATCATCATCATCATCATCATGAAACTGAGCGATACCCTTGAGACAATAATGTGAACAATATTGATGCTAAAAAAAGTCTACCAGGGACCATTGAATTCCCGTTGCTCTGCCTTGTTCCTTCTGATTAGTATACAAGCAAGAACCTGGCCCAACTGCCAGTCCAAGCCCCGGCCCCTCATATTTCTTTGTACAGTGTGCCGTGTTCCACCTCCGATTCTGCTAGGAGTGTGCTCTGCACCTTGCCCCTCCATAATTGAGAGGGCCAGTCAACGAGCAACATTTCTCGGAACGTGTTGTATGTGAACGGACATCAGACCTTTGCAAGCTGTGCGATGATAACAGCCAAATTACCATCATACCGACTTGGTGGTTCAGGCATATTATCCATTGACATATTCGACCCTAGCCAAGAACCTCCCAGCTTGTCTCGAGGACGAAGCAGGGAGAATTGTGGCCTCTTGGGGTTGTGGCTTGAAACACTGAATCAGACCCTCATGCTTTGGTCACATTCATTTCCAGGGGATTAGGGATTGTTCTAATCCATATTCTAACCCACTTCAGCCAGAGATCAGTACCCACAACAGGAAAAATATCTGTTCCAGTTAGTTGTGCCCGTCGATAAAACTCAGATTGTGACACTTACCATCAAGACTCCCATCATCTTGGCCACCAACCACCTATTGCCCTGGACTCGGTTCCAATACTTCAACAGTTCTCGCTGAGCCCCTTGCACATTGTCGACCACGTCCTCGGTGTTGGCATCGATCCTCTGTAGCATCTCTCCCTGTTCGGAGACCATAGTGGCTAACTGACCAAAAATACCTCCCAACTCATTGATGGTCCTCTCTATTGCCTCGATGGCCTGGCCTCTTTCTTGAATGTAGGTATTGGTTGGCTGGGCTTCCTCCATCAGCAATATTTGATGGTCGGATTGTGGGCCATTCTTCATCAACGTAGATGTAGATGAGGGCTCGAGGGTCAGGAGGTCATTAGTGGATACTTGCGGCGTTCTTTGTCGACTTGCTGCACCCGAGTATAGGGGGGATTCGGATCTTGAATCGTCAAGATGGGACTGTGAGCGAGCAGAAACCGAGGATACGAAATTCTCCGTTCTAGACCGTGAGGCTTGTATATTCTTCGTTCTCACCTCCAAAACATCCTTGAAATTCGCGGCGACGTCGGTGATCTTGTTCTGGAGCATGAGAACCACATTTTTGTTGTGTTGACCCTCCTGGTCGGCAGAACGGGGAAGAGAGGCGGTGGGGTGTTGCGACTGAGTGAGTTGCTGGAGGGAAGAGATCTGGGAATTGAGGGCGGCAAGGTCTTGTTTTATGACATATGTCAGTTCGGAGATCTCGACGGGCCTGTCGTCGAAAATGGCTTTTCTTTTGGCAAGTTGGGCGAGCCTCTCTAGCTTTCCCATGGTAGCGCTAATGCCGCGACCGATTTGTAAAGCATTGCGAGCAAATTCAGAGCGGCCACCTTTGACGGGGCCGTTGGCCTCATTCTTTTGAGCGTCACTCAGGAGAGACTGTCGCTGGGGGCCTTTGGTGGCAGTCTGTCGCTTCTGAGCCTGAGTAAGGATGGTTCGGAACTCATTTGTCCGGTCTTGAATGGTGGTAGAAACCATTGCGAAAGTGGCCGAGCGAGGAACACAGATAGTGGTGGTAGTGGCTGTTAGAGAAAGCAAAGAGGCATTTTCTTATACAGGAGAGGACTCGGGACGGTGGCCGAAACACAACAAAGGAGGATTAAGTAGTGGCAGCGGCGCAAAGTCAATAGAAGGGCCGATAGTCGTAAACGTTATGTACACAGAGAAATAACAGAAGAGGAAGCAAAATGTGGGAAAGGAATGCGGATGGAGGCAGATGTACGAGTGGTCAATAGTATCGTAGTGGTTTGAGATGAAGATGTTGAGGGCCAGCAACATCGACAGGACGCAGGCGCTGCCAGCGACACTTCAGCGAAAGGTGTCTTTGAAGGTTCTTAAGCCGCACTAAATTGCGGGCTTGACCATAAGTGATTAAGTGGATATAACCGACCACTGAGAGCCTTATATACGACCCGCTAGTGCTCTTAACAGGCCAGCTGCTAGTTTATCCGGACAGCCACAGCGGGCGTCAGCCGCATCATCCTGTGCATACCACAGGTTACGCACTAGTAATTTTAGATCCCCCGAGGTGGCCAATGAAACTGCACCATGAGTTACAAGTGCCCCTCTCCAGACAGAATTACCGTCAGGATGATGATTGAATGATGATTGAATTGTGGCGCAGTTGGTCAGGATGACGATGAGAGGGCAAGTTTCTTCATTCCCATTCCTCCAAACTCCAATTCCGGCTGTCGTGTCGTGTCGCAAGTCTTGCATTGCAGTTCGCGGCCCGCTCGTGTCGCTGCCTTGCGTGTCTCGTTCAGGCTCATTCATCTGCTCTCTATTTGCTTGCTTGCCCATACCACTGACCACCTCGTTCACATTCAGGCACTCTCCGCCTCATCCTGAACACCTTCTCGGTTTTCCTCTTCTTTCTGCTGCTTCTTTGCCCATTACATCGATTATTCTGTATTATCAGTCGCTTATTCCCCAAGCTCCTACTAATCTTAGTAAAACTCCGTCCTCCGTCCATCTCCAACATCTGGCCGCGTTGCAGCTGAACCCAGTCCAGCCTGCTCAGCACCCGTATCACATTTCTATGCGCCATCACCATCGCCATGTCCTGACTGCCCGCTCCCTCCAACACACTTTATAATAGCAAGACATGGCGGCCCCCGGCTCATACGCCGCCTACAAAACGAACGTGGGCCGCTCTGTCACCAAGAAATGGAAGGATGCAAACCAGATCAACTATGATGGCGACGACTGGGGTGATGACGACGACGGCTACGACAATTCCCCTGTTCCTGCTCCTGTCTCCGCCGACAACCCCAGACATCCTGCATGGGACCGTGAGTCCAATCGAAGCTTCACGAATCCCATTCCTCCCTCTCATGCACCCCCACCTGCGCCGTCGCAGCAATATAATCAACGGCCTTCCTTCGACCATGGCAGCGACGAAAGACGTCACGTTTCTGCTGGCACTGGCTTCGACTCAGCCTATCCCTCCACCCAGCGCGACCCTTTCCCAGAGCCTCAGCATGACTACGATACGCCTGCGTCCGGCTACCGAGATCTGCCATCTCTGCGTCTAAATACCCAAGGCCCACCCCCAGCCAATGCTTTCCGACCAGGCTCAAGAGGGAGACAATATCCTCCATACAACGATGCGCCATTATCCGCTCCAGGTATCTTCTCACAGCAGCAGCGACGATCGGGCTCTAGTGGCCGTCCTCCCCCGAGCGAGATCTTTCAACGCCATGAAAGTCCCATGCGACCCGAAAGTCGAGGCTCCAACACTTCCGCCAGGCACTTTCCCCCTCGCAAGGCCAGTCTAGGTCAACCCTCGCCAGACTTCGTTCGTCCAGTCAACGACCCAGTCACCACTTCCTCGCCTGTTGCCACCAGTCCTGTTCCTGCTCCCGCTCCTGCTCCCGCTGCTGATGACAGGCCCATTCCCACGTTTATTCGCCCTTCAGACATTTACAGGAGAATGCCTGAAGAGATGGAGAAGGCCCGCGCATCGCAAGAATCCTCCAGGCCAAGCACTGATTCAGCCTCTCTTCGACCACAGCCAGAGACTCTCGATGGTAAATCTATCGCCTCCGATACTAGAGACACCCCTGCCGAGGACTCGGATTCCACCAGACGTCTCAAGTCTACCTTAGACCCAGTACCGGAGCGGAAGAGTGAATATGGCCTGGACAATCTGCTCAACCCCTCCTCGACACAACCTGCCCCTACCACGGTAGACAGCCCAACAGAGATTCCCGGAACTGGTGTTGCAAGGCATCCTACAAATGCTTCTTCTGTCTACACCGATCGACCCGATCCTGTCTCTGCCTCAAGCGTCTCGAGGAATCAGTCCATGCACGAAGTTCCTGAAGAGCCGCTCGCAAATCGTATGAGCTATGGACTGCCCGCTATTGGGAGGATGTCAAGTTTTGGCATGGACCTGGGTGCTCTTGGTTCATCTCTGTCTGACTCTCCACAACATATACCACCAACCCCTGCTTTGCCACCACCTCCCCCACCAGTCCCCCAGAAAGAAGAATCTACTATAGACCACTCCACCGCTCAATCACAGACTCAACCCCTCCGACACCAACCTTCGGCAGGCTACAGATCTATGGTTCAGCAGGCTTTCGATGATAGTCAAAAAGACAATTCCTTCTCGCCAACTTCCACCACAAACAGTGTCTTCAGGTCTAACAGTGCATCCACCTCAGAAATCAGTCCCATAATCAGCCATAAACCGCACTCGTTGGCTACTTCATCAGCCGCTCCCGCGATTCCCGAGGAGCCATTCCAGTCGGACTCCCGCAGAAATACCACGGAAACTCTGAGAGGCGAAACTTCAACCAACCCTCAAGCTACCGCCTCTGCTCCCGATTCCGTTCGCCCTGCATTTTCACATGTTGACAACCCTCCTACTCAAGACGTAAACCCTGCTAAGAAACCAACCAATATCGAACCCCCCACCCACCCAGACCCAGAACGTGCTTCTGTCGTTGACGAACCTCATGCTGCTCCACCTAAGGACGAACCTCGTCCGAGTCAGCCAGGCGCATCCACTGGAAAAGCACTTCCTCCAGTTCCACCCTCTCACAGCGGAAACACACCCGCCACAGAACGGACCACTTCAGAAGAATGGAAAGAATGGCAAGTCCAACGGAGACAATTCAATGCGCAAGCTGGTTTCCAGGATAGTGGCCCTACAACTCCGCATGTTCCCTCTCCTGTTCCGCGTGCTGAGAGTCCACCAAAGGGAACAGTCAGAGATATTGCGGAAAGGCTGGAATCGAATTCTGGGCGGTCGAGCCCAAGCAACGCTAATGTTACAGGTCCGTCGCTCTCATCTACTGCAACCGAGCCGAAACGACCTGTGCCGGAATCCCGCCAAGATAGCTTCCGACCGTCGATTCCTGGAGGCTGGCAATCATATACTTCAACCGCCACATCCGACTCTATCAAAGCTCAACCTTCAGATTCCCTAGTCCGGCCTTCTCCTTTGGCTACACATCGTTCAGAGACCACTGATAGCATACCCACAGCTAAAGCTCCTGCTCGTGAGGCAAATGACGGGATTACTAAGAATGCCTTTGCTGCTGCTGCGACCGCGGGCACTGCCTTGGCCAGTGCCTTTGTGGGGCAGCCAGAGCCAGAGCACCCGACTGCTTCCAAATCGCCTACTCGTTCTGAGGTATCTAGTGAAAACGAATGGGACGCTTCGAGTTCAGATGACAATGATAAACTATCAGCCGGTCCGAAAAATCAGGCGAGTCATCATGACCGAAATATCTCGCCCGTCAGGTCAACCACTCCGCCCACATTAGCAGAGAAACCCATCATTGTAGCATCGACCCCATCGTCCATTACTACTACGAGCGAAAGCGATAGACATCGATCAGAGCCTATTGACTATCCGGCTCCGTTGCGAACAAGCAGAATACTGGACTCAGGTCCTATGTCGCGCCCGCCTATTCCTGATGTCGCCCTGTCCACAACATCAACTAATGAAGACAATGAGAGACTACAACGTGAAATTGTCAAAAGTTTGACTCCGAAATCTTCTAATATTGAAGAGGAAGTTATCAACACTGTACCAATTGCCCCTCCAACAACAGAAAGCCAAGGCCCGACCTATGGAAGACCTGATGCGGCTCAGAAACTGGAACAGCCTGCCAGCGTTGTTCAGCCCGACTCTGTTTCATTCTCTTCTATTCCAGCCACCACAAGCAATCAGACAGCTCCTTCATCGTCCGCACCAGGGCCACCTTCGGCGCAGAGACCCCATTTACAACAGCGATTTTCGTGGGAAACTGCCAGCGACAAAACTCCACCGACTACAACCCCCAAACAATTGAGCCCTGCCCCAACAAGTTCTCCCGATACTATCAGGGAGGTAATCCAACCAGTATCAAGCTTATCTAATCTACCACGCAGCGGACCATTTGATCGAAATGCCGGTCAACCAAACACAACCTCTGAGCGACCGCCCATACCTCTAGGTCTGAATTCGCCTATTGGCCGTCAGTCTGATGGACCTCAGCAGCCCTTGCCACAGAGTGGACCGTTCGGTAGCCAGCCAGTAAGCGGCGCCCTTCCAATCATTAGTGCGTCTTCACAGCCACATCCGCAGCTCACAGGAGCTCAACGCCCTGCGGATTCACCACAGTCACAGTTCTTCAATGACCTTCCTGCTACTAACTTTCAATCGCCGCAAGAGCATCAAACGGCCCCGCGCTCCCCTACTTCGGCCGTGGCTCCGATGTCTACACTGTCCAACGTTGGACCAAATGAGTTTGCTACGATGCCATCACAGAGGCCCCAACCTACGAACGATCCTATGTCATTTCGCTCTATCATGGCTCTTAGCACTCCACATGAGAGGATTATGGCTTTCAACGACAGCAGACAAGTCCATGCGACATCTGACGGGCAGTTGGAAGGGTGGCTCTCATCACTGAACACGCCAGAGCATTCGGACGTTTTCGCGCTCAACGGCCGTGTCTCTCATGAAGCAGCCGAGGTAGTATCTGCTCATAAGCCATCTCCTCGACGAACTTTGACTGAATCAGTCGGCTCAAGGCATATACAAGAAGACGGCAAGAAACTGATGGCCAAGGCGGGAAAATTCGGTGGCAAGGCCGGCATCGCGGCGAAAGGGTTGTTTGCGAAAGGAAAGGAAAAGATGCGAAATGCAAGCTCTGGCGAAAAGGTAGCTTATTGATCTTTTCTTTGTCATTGCCTTTATATTAGTGTTTCAGGTGCTTTAGCATCAAGGGATGTTATCCGCGGTCCAGTCGCTCAAGGTTTTCGATATCTTCAGGCGATACATGGCTTATCAGTCGCGGTTTCCAACGCCTACAAATAATACTCGATTTAATCCTGTCTTCGTCGTCCTACCTGTCTCCTGCGAAGCTCATATGTTGACTTTCTCTATAGGGACGAAGAAAGTCGACCGGCCTCTCCTCGACGGATTCCAATGAAGTTCTCCCCGAGGCGGAATCCCAGCCACGAGATCCTACATTACTCGATGGCCCACCACAAATTCCATTCACTCTCTCCCCGGCCAGCCCTCTTGAAGCGTCCGATTGGTTCGGAAAGTCAAATCTGAGTCGAGATGATCCAACCAGAAATGGGCAGGCAGGAGATACAACTTCATCTAATACATCTTTCCCACATCAGAAGCCGGTCGGTGACGCCACCAAATCAACTGCCACTCCAGCAAGTCCCGCTATTTCTGCCCTTGCCGATGATGATCACGATGACGAAGCCGGGCTCCCAAGTCGATCTATCAGTCAATTGACCCGTCCAACAGCAGATGATTCTCCGGTTGAATCGCCTCTTAGGGCTCCAGCGGACCGAGAGGTGGGAAGGGAAATTGCTCCAACTCTGTCGCATCAGCACCTCAACCCTCCAGGCGAATCTACAACCATCAATCTAAGTGCACCAGGACCTTTCCTCGGGCATCTTCAAGGGCCTAGATCAGATGTCCATTCAAGTGATCACAGTCTTCAGGTACCAGACGATCGAAGGCGATCGATCATCTCTGATGTGTCAAGCGCCAGCCCCGGTCCTGGGCTGGAGTCTGGAAAGAATGTGAGGCGAAGTGTATCTCCTGCAGATGATGCACCAGATTCGCAAAACCCAGCTGATGCTGAGAGGACGAACGAACCAATTGAGAGTGGTGTAAGCGCAGATAATCAACTCCCAGGTTATGATCAAGTCGTTCCAGAGCCTATGGACCTGCCTCCAGAGAAGGCTGTCCCCGACGACCCGCCACCAGGGATAGATGATCCCTATGAACGGACAGAGGTAAAACCCAGTGTCCCAGTCTCACAACTGGTTGCCGCACAACATGCCGATCCCGCACCATCAGTGAATCAGTATAGTGCCCCCAATGATGGACTCCCATCGTCGTTGACTGGTGGAGATACTGTTGAACAGGCCCAGCAGCTGCAAGGCATCGGTTCTGAGGATTTCGGCAAGTCCTCCGAACCTCCCCTTAGTCCTGTGAGTCAAGCGCTTAGCAAAGAGATGTCACAAGTCAGTGTGGACGAGGTTTACGACCAAGCGAATGCAGTGGGACAACGACAATCAAGGTCTTACTCGCGACCTTTCAGTGCCGACCCTAACGTTCGCAATCACCCAGCTTTCAAGACTTCAGAACCCGAACAACCAAATGTTGACCGAGCACAGTTGTATTCTAGTGAAAGCCCCCTCCCCAGCGCTAGGCGCAATCCTGAGGAAGCAGATCGCCTCCGACAACCAAAGGGGACCGAGCAATATTTGTCAACTCAATCCAAACAAGAAGATCGTGAATCTGAAGGCACTTATCGTATTCCTGGTCCGTACATACAAAACTATAGGTCTCCGAAACAGATTACTACTCCCCGAGTTGGACGTAGTGAGACTCAGGTTGAGGCAAGCGGACAGCCGCTTCCAAGTACTCTCAGGTCACAGCAGCAACAATTGGAACGTCAACATCAACAGTACCAGAGTCAGCAACAATACCAACAGCAACTGCAGCAAGAGCAACTATACCAACAGTATGAGCGGCAGCAACCACAGCCACAGGGTCCCATCCAGCCGTTACCACAGTCACAGATGATGCAAGAACCTGGAAAGCCACCTTTCATTCCCGAGCAGAATCGTGCTCAACCTGATCGTCAGCATTACGCAGGATATATGCCGACGAATCCAAGGCAGTTCTCCTATGAAGGAGATCATACTTCGAAGCGTCTGTCACAGCAACCTGATCAATTTGCTCAAAGGCAACAACCCTCTATGGGACCTCCTCCAGCGCCAAAACCTCAACCTGCATCCGTCAATCCTCCTGCTGTGCGCAAGAAGAGCGCCTTCGGTAGCCTTTTCGGTGGCAGCTCCAAATCGAAGTTGAAGAAGCAAGAGAGGCCACCAGCCACAATTCCTGAAAACCAAGATGGTACTCAAAAGGACAAGCGTGCAAGTATATTCCGACGGAATAGTCGGCATGATAGCATCTCCTCCCAACAGAGTGGCCAGTATGATGGCCAAGACCAACTTGGTCAATTACCAACTTGGAACACGGCTACTCATTCGGGGAAAAGACTATCAAAAAATACCATGATGCCTTCTGGTGATGAAGCTAGGGAGCATCCGGTCGAGAAGGAGAAGGAGAAGAAGAAAAGATTTTCCGGTCTAGGTAGCAAGCTCTTCAAAAGTGGAAGCACGGCCAAGACACCGGCCGCCGCTACTTCAGCTTCCACTCAACCTCAGATGGACGCTCGACCGCCATTTCAACAACAATACTCCGCACAAAATTACATGTCCCCGCAAAGCACGTATGGACAATACTCCGGTGACGCTTGGACGACACAAGAGCAGCAACCACCAGCACAATTTCAACGAGGATATTCTCATTCCTCACAGCAGCAGCAGCAGCAGGAGACCCAGCCTGAATACCCTGGCAGCCCACAACAACAGTACTCGCAGCCTCAGCGAGCATACACTCAGCCTATACAGCAAGGAACACCTGACTCGCACTATGATTACTCTACGCCTCCTGTTAGTCAACCTGTTAGCCATGCTGAAAGTCACTATCCAACCACAACATCCCCATTTCAGTACTCATCTGGAATAGCAGGTGGCACTTACCCATCCATGCAAGCAAACCAATCTAGTTTTAACCCCCAACCAGGAGGTTATCCTTCCAATACTGTTCCATACATTAACCCGGATCAACGTCGTCCCTCTGACCTTCGTATCGACACGAACACTCCTAACCGCAGTTCTCAAAACATACCTGCAACTGCTCCCGCACAAGTTTACCCCAACCGTGAAACCCAATTTTCTCCTCCGCCTCCTGGGAGTGTAGAAGCACGGCAATACGGTGCCCCAAGTCCACGTTTCACAACCACCACAGCACCTACTTCAGCTGCAGGGTCGGGCACGAACCCCGGCGCTGGTCGTAACCACGTATTCGACTTACACAAGCGTTCCCGATCACCAAAACTGGGCCGCAGGAATTCCTCCGAGGACTTCGACGCACAGCGTCGACGGGATCAGGAAAATGGCCTTGCTGCGACTGGACTGGGTACTTTCATCTCCAAGAGAATCAGTCCTGTAGGCGGGGTTCCCAGACCAGAATCTGATCAAGAGCGCCCCTATGCTATCGACTTACCTGGGCTCGATGAAGATGCGGATCAGAGCCAGGCTGGTGGCCACAAAAGAAACAGGACAATGAGTCCCATTCCACAAACCATCCAAGAAAACACACTTGGCGCTGCAACCGCAGCAGCTCGGAGTGGAACACCCGTCAGCCTCGATAGCTCAGCGAAGGACTCCGGTGCAGCTGGAGTCCCGAGCGGCGGCACAGGTACCTATTCACGCGCAGTGCATTCTGGCGCGATGGACGGCCTCGTCAGCCGTTCCAGCACCACAGCCGCTCCACCCACAGGCAAAGCGATTGCACGCGATAAATCCGTCGGCGGTACCGCGGTTGAGTTGCCCGGCTCCAAGCCCGATGGGTATGAGAGCGAGGAGGAGGTTGTCATGACCGCTACCGCATATCCCGGCCAGGAGTGGATGCCGACTTTTGTCGGTGATGGACGGTGGGATGATTGAGTGAGTGGGTGAGTATTGACAGCCTTGGTTCAGTCAGTGTAGAGGATTTTGATTTTCTTGTCGCTATGTTGGATGTTTGTCGAAAGAGAAGCCATATCTCGTCCAGGCCACCTTCTGGCTGAGTGGGCGCTCGGCCTTTGGATGATCATTGTATCATTCTCACGGCCCCCAATATGGATGCTTACTTGTGTTCCGGCGTTGCTATGGTCATGGGCAGTGCTTGCTGGCTTGCAGGGCTTCAACATGTGTGGCTCTCTTGATTGGATATATATACCCACATTCGTACCGCGTACGGAGGAAGGGGGTATTCCCTATTGAGTGTACCATGTACCCATGTCTCACGAAAGTCGGCGTTCAAGCGTGCTTGTTAAAGGTGTTTTTTTCTATCTGCGTTTATGGCTTCTCTTCAGCCTGAATGTCTACCCAACGGCCGGTTCTATGTAGTACTTGGGTCCTAACTATTCTATGTAATTAGCGTACAGAACCAAAGCAAAATAGCAAGCAAGCGTTGTCTGTCTTTTCCAGCAGATTGAAGGCATTCAGCCCTCTTTCTTTTTATTGCGGCTCGGGGGTCGAGAACGCATCACGATTGATTCTCTGTTACATAGTACACAGGTAACATACTAAACTATCTGAGCTGGAAGACAGGTAGATAGATAGATAATACTTCCAATGCCCGCACATGATGGACCGACGGACCGACGGATCGACGTCATTAATTTAACGTAGTTACCCTTCGACTACATACCTACTCCATCTAACTAGTGCTCCGTACCTGGTAAATATGAAAGTCCTTCTTCTACTCTGGGACACTGATAGCTCGGATAAGGAAGTCATCGAGGCGAATTGAAGATCAACTACGAGTGAACTAACAGGGACTCGCAATGAAGCGACCGACCAACCATCTAGTTAGCGACGGCTAGCGACAGATTGATTGAGTTGGTATGGAGTACGAGGTCTCGTGCCTCTTTAGTATCCCGATTCACTCGTGATTCAAATTGCAGTGTCGTATTGCCTCTCCACCCCAGATTCTGCTCCATGTAGGTTCTAGTCTGTTGGTTAATTAGTAACCTCGTGATTTGCGGAGTGCCAGACTAAAAAGGGCACCACTCCTCGCGAGGTTAGCAATAATAAAATAAAATAGGGGATTGAGGATGGTGTGGGTGGTGTGCTTGTTAGTTAGGAGGAGCCGCTAATTGTATTGGGGGATATCAGTAGAGCACAAGGCATGTTGCGACGATTGCTGCCCAGTATGTAGTAGTAATGGCGAGATGTACGGTCGCATCAAGGGCTTTGCTGCAGATTGGCTTTTATTTTCACCTCGTGAGGGTTAGCCTTGAGTTCGGCTATGCTATGTAACTCAGTCCAGTGACAGCCTTGCTGCAAGGAATCGACGATTCATGACGGTCATTGGTTGTTGGCCTGTTGACCTGTCTGCAGATGAAGGACTGGTAGACAGCCGTTTCGGTGGTGAAACGCTGTGGCGTACCACAAGGTGAGAGATTGCTGTTAGGTGGTTGTTTGGTCTGGACAAGCCATTTTACTCATACGGAGTACGGAGTACAGAGTCACAGTTTTGGGCACTGGTATTTACCAAGAGGCACATGCTGTCACCATTCCCTATGCTCTTTGCGGTAGCTGGCCAGACCATGGCGCCACAAAAGTCTAGATTCTTACGCCACAAATACAATCTTGCGCGAGATTGCGGAAGAAGGCCGCATGCCCAATCACGGTCCCCCTGAGCTCAGAGCCTCAGGGTCAGAGTTCAAGTGCACGCTTCATGGCCCTGGGATTTGCCGTGCCGTGTGTGGTGCGATTTCGTCAAGCCACAGCCACAGACCGGTCTTCAGCAATTGTGATTGTGCGATGCGCGATGGTAAGTGATGGTCCCGTGCGTTCCATTCTATCGGTACGGCGGGTTATCTGACTTTACCGGCCTTGTGGCAGTCAGTGCCACTTGTCACACCAGCGTTTATTAAGCATTTGGCTTTTGCCCTTGTCGGTACTTCGCGATCAATGTTGGCATTTCCAATTGCTGGGATTCCCGTTAGGACCTAGAGCGAGGCTTTGTTGAGGGTGTTATTCTGCGCCGATCAAGGCCTCCTATACCGTGCCTCTCCGTACCTGGATAGGTAGCTGTCTATGCCAGGGAAAACCTGGAGGTTTGGAATGCAAAGGAATCAATGATGCTGTGTGTGGACACTGTGATTGACCCCCTTTCTCGAGTTGCATTCTCGCTTCATCCAGGGGAATGCATCAAGAGTTGAAGACCGTCCTGCCTGCGACCAGTTGAGCGATGGCGCTTAATCCTCCCGCCAGGCCTTGTACGGATATATGTAGTCCCCGTCTGGTTAAATTACTCGGTAAAGATGGCCTGAGATGGGTATTGGAGTAGGTAGCGTGATGTGTGCGAAAACTGGTCTAGGTCGGCTCCCCGTGCCTGGATAGGCCTGGGGTCCCAGATCACAAGGCACGCTTAAAGCTCGGCGCAATTACACTAAGTAGTTAAAAAGAGAGCCGTTGCGCGCGAAATGGGGGCATTGTGGCATCATCCCGGTTGCGTGCTGGAAGCTTGGACTGGTGGATAGGTGGGGAGGGTCGATCAGGACGGGGGTATGCCCTGGATGGAGGGCCGAGGGCCCTGGGACGAGGGTCAAGCGAATGCCTGTGCAGGCCTCCCTCCCCCAAACAAAGAATGGGAAATTGCACTCACGTGCGAGGCTGTCCGTTGCATGGCTAGTGTTGATGCTCCGAGGTAAGTGGTTCGAGGTCACCTCCTGAGGGTCTCCCCGTTCCTTTCGTTTATTGGGTAAATATGTGGATGTGATGATGCTAGACGGGCATTGATTGTTGTTCTAGGATTTGGTTCTATTTCGGGTCTCGACTCCATCAGGAAACAGACTATGAATATGCCTTTGTGGAGAAGGAAGGATTTGCTCCCTCCTTTCCTCATTGCGGTGCGGCTTGAGAACATAATACTCGGACTCTGTATCCGCACATGTGATGTACGAGTATCTGTAAGGATCACTTCGAATCTCACTACTGACCGAGTGATCATCTGATGGTGGACCAAAAATGATGATGAGACGTCAGTGTCTATTGAGACAGCCTTGGACAATCTACGAGTAGGATCTCGCAAAAGAGTCAGCAGTTGCCAAGATGATCCGAGCGTGTGCCTCGGGGCTGTTGTCTTCGAGAAATGGATGGAACATTGATTTGGCGAGTAGTCGAAGTTCCTCGAGAAGAGACCACCTAAATGCTTACTCTGGGGCGATAAACGAGCCTGGGTGGCGGCCCGGTAACTCCTCGTATACATAGGCATGATGGAGCCGCGACCCTCTCCCTAACTAGGAGTCCTCAGGGCCACGCTGACCGAGCAGAGACAGACCTCAGGTGATGGCTTGCATCTGGAGGACCACGGGGGCCTCATTCATGCCTGATAATACCTGCATGGCTGGTGCTAGGCACCTGTACCGAAAAATAGAATACCCGCTTGCTGATGGAGCTTAAACAGGCTTTTGATTGGTGGCAAAACTAATACTACATCGTACACACACCTGCACCGGTATCTTTAGAGTCATAAGAGTCATTTTCATACTTCAGCCTCATTGTCAGCAGTACAGAAGACTACTATGCGAAATCAATAATTATTTGATCATCTCCCGTAATAGGAAGCGTTTGCTGCTGTTTCATTGGGCGAGACCAGTGGTTACAGAACCATCGCCTTTTGGTGAGGGTTTTCAATTACTGATATCGTGGGTCACTTGTGCATACTAAGGCTGTGTTCAAAATTTGTGCATACTTGCCGGCGCAAGTTTGTGCCTCCTCTTTTGATAACAAGAATCTTCTCAGAAGGTTTTCGTAGCATTCAGCTTGTTGCTAGGTCTATGATGTGAATGCTTTTACCTGCGTCTCAAGCAGTCATAAGCTTGGGCAAGGTTCCCCAGGCTTTGTATGGAGTACCTAACTAAGTAGGCACCCACTGCTACTGGGTACACCGAGGAGAACCCTACCAAAGATGCCCATTTCAACTAATTACTCTATACTCGTAGCACAAAGGATGGGAAGGTGCACACCCACTTTGTCATGCCCCATGATGTATCATAGTCAATCCTCCTTGCTTGCCAATCCCAACGGACACGTCGCATTTGTCTACAAGATTGACTTGATGGAGACCAAAAAATCGAAACCAACGTTAGGCTTAGGGTCTTGGAGTAAGGGGTACGAGTACGGAGTACTCTGCATAGGCGTAGCTCGGCGCAAAAGACTACTCCCCGCATACTTGTAGTATGTAATTTCCCCAAAACTCGCTACGGTCTTGACGTCTTGGGAGGGAGTCGTGCGTGCTTGGAAGACCAAGATGCCAAAGAGAATGGCCTTGGCGACGTATCAGGGAGGACAAAGAGGTCTTGTTGTAACAGTGCCGCGCTGTCACCAGCAAAGCACGCACAGTAATATTACGTACTCGTAGCATCCGAGAACATTTGTTCGTCTGTAATTCTCTCAAGGTTGCACAAGAGATGGCTTTTGGGCCGGCTCGAGATCGTAGTCGTGAAACGTGGCACAAGAAGCTGGAGAGCGCCCAAAAGCCACTCGGGCAGGTCCCTTATCCATCACAAAGTGAGGGACCAACGCCACATTGTGCTGAACAAACTGAAATCTAAAGATGATACACACGAGGCGCCGAGTACGAAAGTATACAGCGTCACAGATACGAGAAGTGGGATGGAAATCAATCAGGACGGGTTTTTGATTTTTTATGTTCATTTTCTGTGCTTGTCCAAAATCATGGTGGACTGTCATGCAAAACTGTATCATCTAAGGTACAAAATGGCTGCCTTTTGGTTGGGCATATGGAATTGAATCTGGATTAATAGGGAGTAATTTTCGGAGTGTCCAAATGCAAGATCTTTTTCTTGTATTGGATAGAATTGAAACAGAGATGATGAGGGTGATGGTAGGCGGCGGGGGAATAAGTAAATAAGTGTATAACAAAGAAAAAATGAATCAACGCCCGTCATTATCTATGCGATCACCTCCCATAGTTGCTCAGTATGCAAGACAGTTATAAAACATCTGTCACCTGATTTTGTGGTATCAAAAAGTCCCGTTTAACCCATAAACAATTGCAATTGTGATGCGTGCCAGTCATTATCCTTATGCGATAGGGTGGAGCTTGCCCTTCTTCTTGAGCTTAGAGGTCTCGAGACCATTGCCGCCGTTGGCATAGGCAGCTGGCACTTGTGGCCAGTCATCAATACCGTCGAGGAAGGCAACAGCCATACCACCAGCAACGTGAGTCATCACGTGGCAATGGAACAAGAATGGGCCGGGATTGACCACTTCATAACGAAGGACCATCCAGGTGTTGTTCTGTTCGTTGGGAATGGTAGTGTACTAGAAAGAAATGTTAGTTTCTGATTTCACTGTAGGGCATCGGGCATGACTTACTCCATCACGTAGAGGAGGGTTGACAAAGTTGAATGTGCCGGCGGGGAGAGCAGCGGCAGCATCGGCGACAGTTGACCAGGTCCAGTTTCCTTGACCCTTGCCGAGAACGTAGGCCTTGTTGGAGTGCTTGTGCATTGGGTGAGGTTGGGCCAGAGGTCCCTGGGTCTTGACGATCAAATCAACCCATTGGCCGGTGGTGGTCTTGTAGATCAAGTCGCTGGTGGAGATCTCACTGGGGTCAAGGTCGATGAGAGGATGCTGGTCCTCAAGGCTGGCGTTGAAAGCAGTGACACCGCTGAGGGTCCAGTCGTAGGCACCGAATGGCCGCCCGAGCTTCTTGATGTTCATGGTGAAGGTAACATCAGCGCTTGGAGCAGGAGGAGCCGCTGGGAAAGGAGCAGCCTTGTTGTCGTTGAACGCAACGAGGGTTGTCAAGTTAGCACCGGCAAAGTTCATGCCAGCCAAAGCGTTGGGATCCGAGGTAGCTGGGCCAGTTGATCCCTTGTAGCTCAAGACACCGAAACCGCTGATAACCTGGTTGAGACCGTTGTTGGCAACACGGATGGCGTAGTCAGCAGGGGCCTGGTTAAGTTGGACCAGGATGGAGTATCGATCACCGTTGTTCACAACGACCTGGTCAACGAGTTGAGGCACAACGTATTGGCCGTCAACTGCGTAGACCCAGAATTTATGGCCATCAATGGTGAATTTGAGAAGCTCATAGCCGCCGGGGTTGATAAAGCTCAATGCAGCCCAGCCCTTGGCAGGATCGACGGTAATAACCTCGGCCTCGCCGTCAGAAGCAGTGCAGGTTGAGTAGAGAGTGCTGGGGAGAGCAGCAATGTTGAATGTGAAGTTACCCTGGGTCGCAACCAGATTGGGAGGCAAGCAGCCCTTGTCGGTGATTTGAGGTGGGTTAACAGCAGCCAGGAGAGCAGCAACCTTGGGGTTGGTGTAAGCAGTAAGCTCCTCGCGGGTCAAGCAGTATTGAGAGCCCTTGCCGTTCAGGATGATGGCATCAGAGCAAGCAATATCAACGTTGGCGTTGACCTGGGCGTCGTGGAACTCCTTGGAGGTCAAGCTGTTGTAGTCCGAAATGAAGATGGGTTGTAGGCTCAAATCGGCGGCTTCGAGTTGCTTGACCACTGCGCTGTCGTTGCTGATCAGGGAGAAAGGCTTCTGGGCGTCATCAGCTGCATCAATGATAATGGCACCGTAGAGGCCATCCATGATTTGCGATCGGTAGTGAGAGTGGTAAAAGTAAGTTCCAGAGGCATCAGCTGTCCATTTGTACAGGTAGGAGGAACCGGCTGGAATGGGCTCCTGGGTAAGGCCGGGCACACCGTCAGCCCAAGGAGTGCCTTGCTGCACGATACCGTGGAAATGGATGGTTGTAGCGTCGGCAAGCTCATTGTGAACGAGGAATTCCACCTCATCGCCAACCTTGGCCTTCAAGGCTGGACCGGGGAATGTGCCATTGACCAAGATCGTCGAACGAAGCTTACCACCGATTGGTGAGTAGTCCTTAGCGGTCAAGGTGACCTCGAACTTGACTGTCTTGCCTGCGCGTTTATTAAGTGAAGGGGCGGCGTGTGAGAAGAGAGCGAGTGACAGGAAGGAGACCGCGGTGATGAGCTTTGAGAAACCCATTGTGCCCGCTAATAATATGTAATAAAAGGAAAATAAATTGAACAGTCAACGAGTGTAGCCCTTGAAGCCAAGGGAGAAACTGGGGAAATAATATACTATAGCAATGGTACGAATAGAAGTTGTGTGAAGAGCGAGAGGTTGGGGGAGGTATTATAATACGAGGAACTATAGTTCATACTTCATTGGGACAAACTCACTAGACCGTGGTCCTTGCGGCTGCAGTCCTCCAGAATCTAAATGAGACCCAGGCTACTTGACAAGGGCCGGGGAGGCAGGGGACGCTCAACGCCACGATACTATCTATCTCTTCAACCCACCCTGGCTAGGGCCATCATCCCTGCAAGTGCAGTAGCATCCCGCCCCAGCTCTAAGAGCTTTCAGAGTCGATTGGTTTTCTAGAGCCAATGGCGCATGCAGGTCGAATACACCGAAGGCGGAAGAGCCGTGGTCAGCAACCTCACCAAAAATGTCTAGACTAAGGCTGAGCTGATCTATTTTGATTTGTGCCATTTCCAGCCAGCATGGAGGCTGGCTGGGCCAGTCAAGCCAGTGAAGCCAGACCCAAGCATCGACTGTGGGTGTGTAGTAGATTGCTCATCATCTATCAAAACAATCAATCAATATAGTATGTAAACAAAGATCGAGGTCATAGCATCGTTCAATGATGAAATTGTGGTTGAACGAGCCACCACTGCCCATCTCTGACAACCGCCACGGTGCACAGAGCCCTGACTTCAGTAGGACAGAGCTGTTGGTGTGGTGGGAGAGTGTCAGGGGCAGGGGGTGGGTGCTGCCAAGGCTGAGGATGATGATAGCGTTTGCGACCAGGGGGCTGGCGGAGTCACTAGCGAGCCGTTTGCATGACCGGTTGTGGGAATCTTCGGTGGACTGATTGGCATGACCTGATGAGCCAGGGCATTCTGCCTGTGAGAAACGATCGAGCGCTTCGCTACCTAGTCTAACACACGCCAGAATTTCCCAAGTGTGCACAACCTGGTATCGCAATCTCGTCATTCTTGATTAACAGGATTTCTAGCGATTCACCCCGATCTCCCTCCGGTGGGCCTGTGCTACTCAGTCAATCGACCACCTTGGCGCGGTCGACCTTAAATGAGAGCCTCCGGCCACTTTGGGGAGGGAGAAATTCGGTACTCGGTAGAACTGGATCACATGCGAACTGGCATCCTGAACCAAGTGCTCCGGACGGAGTAATCGATTAGTAGTGGCTCCCTAACTTTGATGGGACCGACCCCGAGAATCCTCGCCAGTAGGGAATGGCTCGAGATGCCCATAATAGTAACGATCTATTGAAAGGGCGAACGAGCCAAACTGGTGGCCCTGAAAAACGGTATCGCCTGACAGTGGGAAAATGAGATCTTGGTCAAGAGAATCCTTTAGAGAGGGAGGCCCTAGTCCTCCAACCCGGAGAATTTCAATGTCAGACATCACCATCATCAGTTCACTTGTCAGGTGTCGAGGGTGGGAGCTCCGTCAGTGAGTCGCTATATTCAGCCAATGGGCTTCTGCAGGAACATTCGCCTAGTTGGTTGGAGGTGGCGATGATTGGGGCTGAGCCAAGGGAAAATCCAAAATCCCCAGAGTTGTTGTTGTTGGCTCTTGGGTCTTGAAGGCGTGTGCTGAGGGCTGACCTTGGCCATGGCCCATAGACCTCTACGAGTAATCAAGACAGGGAAGATCTGGACTGCCTAGAACTTCTCGATGGGGAATTCTCTCTTCTACGGTAGCCACAAACCAAGCTGGCTTACCCTATCGATACACAAAACAGTCGTTGAGTGCGGCCTCGGCTCATGCACATCATCACTCTGGAGGCTGGGCATTCTCACGCTGGCTGAGATTTTGTCAGCCTGAGAAAAGAAACGCCGCTTCTCTCTGTATAGTGACATTGCTTCTGCAACACTTTCCCTTTACTGTATAGCTGTCAGGCTGACCCCAAAGGATCCCTAAGCCCACGGTCGGCCTCAGCTCTAAGGCACCCTGCTGCTAGCACAATGCATCTTCAAGGCAGCATGTAAGCAGATCCGTATTCACGGCATCCCACGGCCACCCCAAGCTCGCCGGCCAGCATATTCGGGCAACAGCCAGGCATGCAGCCCGTCGCCTAGAATGCAAAAGCCCGTCACTTGACATCTACTGACCATTGAAGCCCTTCCGCCAAGACCCATCAACAGTGGCCTTGGTGAAAAAAAAAGAGAGGTTCCAAGTCTCATACAGGAAAGATGATTCGCCCTCATGCCCCACCCACACGATCTAGACGATTTTTATCTATTTTGGGCCTGTTGCCTCCCGGCTTTCTGCTGGCGGTGAAACCACTGTCTTGGCAACATGTCCTCGTCCATTTCATCGCGACATTTTTGAGTTGGTGTGCCTTGCTCTAAGGGAGGAAAAACTGGACATGGAGGCGTAAGTTTCTGGCAAAAGTCCCGCTTATCAGGTTCTCCGCATCACCAAGCACGTGGAGTCTACGCTCTTCTGCGAAGTTGTTGGAAGGATCAACATCAATGCCTTGACTTGAGCCTTACTTGCCACCGCAATTGGATTCAGATCTTCCTTGTTATTGGAGTGGCGCGGAGCACGGATCCTGTTCTGCTCACACCCTCATCACCATATGTGATGACCATTGGACTCCAAGACGCCATCACTTGCAGAAGGCTCGGCTGGACAGGAGTCAAGACTCAAATCAAAAGCTCGCGATTTGTAGTCAACAACGATTGCCAATCCGGGGAGCATTGAAACTAACAAAACTGATTTAAGCGATTCAAACCCATCTCCTTGATCGAGAAGGGAGAAACGCGGCGGAAAAACTCCCTTTTGAGCCTTATCGGACATTTATATCCTGTCATTGCGAAGTGAAGGACTTTCGTTCCGTCCCTATCTTCTACAGGCTTCCATGGATTATCGGGCACTCCCTAGACAACTGTGCGAGTACGATATAGCAAGCTTACCGAGCAGAAGGAAAGTTTTCTCAACGCCAGTATGAGGCCTGTGAGATCAGATAGTGGCCCTAGCTTTGGCCCAGCCACAGCTACCATTTTCATAAACAATAATTAAATGGGAGCTACTGCTCCAATCAGGGAGACAGATAAACATCGGTACCTGAGACCTCTGTGCAACTGTCAGAGATACCCAATATGCTGCAAAGACCAAGTGAGGCCCGACAACTTGATTCTGAGATTAATGTCGACCTGCTTAGACCGAGTAATCTTATTGCAGAGCCGCCAACTCGACAGACCAAAGGAATGGCGCTAGGACCTCTGGTTTGGCCATGCAACTTGCTTCGTACAGATCACTAGCCTCGGACACTGTGCATCTCCTAGTTTGAAAGTACAAAATTTGGCCTTAGGCCTCGAGACCGACTTCACTCCTTGTGGATCGACGTAACTCGTCGGTATATTTCCCATGGGCCCTCTCTGTGAGGGTCTGCGTTTTCATCACATGGAATCATGCAGAAGGGTTGGGAAAACATGGTCACACTGGTAAGACCGAATGCATAGTACGTGAGATGGTACAAAAAAAACTGGGGACATTCGTGCTTCGGAGCACGAACAGCCGGGGAATGGGTTCCTACATTTCAAGAATATCCCAGCAATTCTGTGGCTAAAATGCCCCGCTTCCAGGCGCTCGATTCCCTTGCGGTGCTTCCCACATGTCGGACTGGGCTCCATCCATGCAAACCTCGATTTGAGCAGAGTTTGTAGGGAACGATGAGCGTCGGGCCTTGCACGAGGTATCGGCTCGACGAAGCGAGGGATGCACTTGCTGATTGACACAATTTTACGTCGTAAGGAGAAATTCCTCGTTTGAAGCTTTCAGGCTGCGGATGAATATTGAACGCCCGTTTTGCATCACATCTCCTTCCTTGAGTAGCTTTACCCTCTAGCGCATGCACTTCTGTCGGATCTCCTGGACCAAACAAAGCCGTCCGCTGGGACTGTGGTATTACCTTGACGGCTGCGCAGTGGTGCTTGGGCTTAGCGAAAAGGGCTTCCAGTTAGTCTTCGGGTGCATGCACAACGCCGCGGTGCGGGGCAATGCTGGGAAAAGAAAACAAAACAAAACAACCACAGAGAAACAAGCACCTACAACCAAAGTACAGAGTGCGAAGGAAACCCAGTCATCCGGCTGCATGCACTGCTGGCTCCAGCCTCCCCTTCCTGCACAACCCCATGCATCCTCCGGAGAATTTGGTCTAGAGGCCGTTTGGAGCCCGACGTTCAAAGTTGGGCTTGATATCTTTGGTCAGTGTCATGCCCGCAGGTAGCACCGAGTCACTTGTGCGACATGCAAGCGGTGTGACTCTGGCTGCCGGCCACAACGCTAACAAAGCACCACGAGAGAAAGAGGCGAAGTGTGAACGAGGCTTATCTCAGCCTCACCATTTTGGCACCCAGCCACTGAGGTTGGCAGAACCTTCCCGCGTCCAAGATCCTTTCTTACAAATGCCAAGCCAAGCAACACCTCTCAGTGCCATTGAGTGTAAGAAGCGAGGGCGAGAGTCAGCGAGACCTGTCATGTCCATGTCGTAGCATCTCAGGCGGGAATCCTTTGATGACCTCTCAAGCAGTAGGTGACAAGAAGTCGACCGACTCAGCGTTGTCATGATATCCTGTGCCTCGGCAAGTAATGCAGGCAACGGCTGCGCTGAACAATTCGTGCACCCAATGATAAGAGACTACGTATTCAGCAGACGCCTGTGCTGCACCAGCGGATGGCCGAAATTCTGTGGAAAGCCTCGAGTTACGCACAGTTTAGCCGTCTACGGAAAGGAAACCATGCATGAGCACCGCGTCGGTGGAATTTCCACTGTTGAATCGGGACCCCCAGCATGCCTTGAGAAGAATCATTGGAAGTAACCACCAAGAAAACAGTAAGCTTATCTCGAAGACAAACATGGACAAACAAGCACCCATATGTGTGGTTCTGTAAGGCTTCGGCTCCTAGAGATATGACGGTGTAGAACTGCAGCTCAAGATCTTTTCACCCCACTCCATATGCGATGCAAAGACGTTTTGCGACAGACAACGGTATCCCGACGGGTACGGTTATCGAGACTCCTGTACCCCGACCACATTCGTACGTCTTTGTACGACGGACCCTCTGGATATGCTTGTCCCTGGGAAAGGAGTCTTCTCTAACGTCCGCGGGTTTGCAAGAATTGTCAGCCGGCCTGGACTGTATCGCAACGGGAAAAATGCCATCCCAAAGGGAAATGGAGGACCATCCATGGGTCAGAGACCAGCATTTACCACACCTCTTCTCGCGACCCCAGGGCGAAGCGGTTCTCATGTCGTTGCTGGCAAAGGTTCAAGCCTCAAGCTTCTATCAACGTAAGGAATGCAGTCTGTCATGTCATTCTTTCTCCAGTCCATCGAGCTTCGCATCAGATGGGCTTGAGCAAGGTGTTGGTCCCATTCCCCTGTATCCACTGTCACACAACAGTACTACCGTGAGCGTTGACGAGGTAAGGCCGCAGAACCGGTAACACAATATTTTCTAGGCTGATCGGAATTATGTTGTGGAACCAACGGGACACATCAAGTTCTCAGCATTAGTCAACCACCCTTGGAGACCACCGGATGCCCACACGCTCTGGAATCTGCCCTCTGGTTATCAAATCAGCGACATTTGGCCACAGGTTACCCCAGGCCCTGAAACCGTAAATCTGTGCCAGGAAGAGCAGTCCTCTCCAAGATTCCTGAAACTGGATGAGAATCGCAAACGGCCCTGCCACAACCACTGCAGGCACCCTGTTACGATGCAGTTGCACAACGGATGTCGGGTAAGTGGGTTGTTTCACCACCTCGAATGCGCGAAGCTCTGTGGATGGCAAGACTTTGGACCAGGGCCGCAGCATGGTCGGTCGGCTCGTCAGCATATCAATTCTTTCGTGGCACAACTGGAAAAAATCACCGTCGAAGGACTTGCGGCTGAAACCGAAATGTGACCAACAGGAAAGAGCCGTCGAGATGACCGGGGAGAATGCAAATGCAATACTTCACCCATGGCATTGTTATTTCGAGAATCGCATGCGAGGAGACCATGATGTTATGTGACGATGCATGCCCCCCAGGTGAGTACTCTCGGCGAGGCTGTTGAATTAAGGGGGTTGTGACTTCTTCACACCGAACCCTCCCCACCACAATATGAGAACTCTTGTCCACGATCCGAGTCCATTTCATTGTTCCAATGACCCCAACGGTGAGCTAGATATTTCCTAGTATCCATGATCCCTTGCCCGTGGAGGAAAGACCAAACAAATGCACAACGACGTAGCGCAAAACAAAGCGGACAAGGCTATGAGCAAGGATGTCCGAAGTATATAGTAGTATGCCAGATACGAGGTCGACAATGATTAATCCGCTACTCCACGAGTAGGCCGGCATCGAGGAGCATTTCCATCTCTTCCTTGCAAAACTCGTGTGCATGTCGCATGACAGGGGGCGGCCGCGTCTGCTGCTCACATACGACTTGCGACTCACGATTCGAGGGCTATTTCTACTGCAACTCAAAGATTTCCCTGACTTGCTTACTCATACGTCGATACAAAATGTGATGGCAGCTGAAGTCCCCACTACTCATTACGAGTCCCAGTGCCATGTTGCTTCTTTGCGAGTGCCTACCTTTGCCCGTGAACTGACAAAGGAATCGCTGAGTTGTGGCTTTGAACCCTTCCGCAGAGCCTCAACGCCAGACGCGGTAGGGACTTCAAGGTATCAGAATGCCAGGGATGGACTTATCTAGACTCCTAAGATGGGTCTAAAAAGCGGCAGGAGATGAAGCTAAGCCTCTGAAAACTTTTCTTCCGCTATGATACGTGCAGCTTCACCTAGCTCCCTAGATTTTGTCGCCTTGATTCCCTCCTGTAGGGCTACTTCAACTTGATATCTTCACTCTCGCCGATAATCTCGACCGTTCTTCCGTTCTCATCCAAACTTCTCCTCCCAGCCTCGAGGATCGCTGTGGTGTAGACCGTGTTGGCCAGGGTGGGAAGTCCTCGTTTATCCAACTCGTCCAAACTGATCTTGCCTTCATTCACACCAGTAACACCATCGATGAACTTTTCGAAACTCACGTATCCGTAGCCCGACTGACCATTGAAGTTCCCTTGTTCGTCTGGTGCGTATCGCATGTAAAAGGGATTATACCATTTCAGGGCACTGCCGGAGGCGTCATTCTCGTCAACGATGTCGTAGCCACGCTTGGCCTGGTTAACATTGACCTCGCCCTTGGATGCAATGTAGTGGAAGTGCTGTTGCGAATGGACTCCGGCGTTCATGGGCGCCGTCCAGCTGGCGGTGAAGATTCCGGTAGCACGCTTGTCGTCGGTGCTCCGCTTCCAGTCCACGAGAAGAGTGATCGTGTCTTCTGTACCCTTGGCGCAGCCCACAGACTCGGAAATGCCTACGCTTGCGCTTGCCCTCACCGTCACTGGCCGCCATGCCGCGTCTCGCACCAGCCACTCGCAGATGTCCACGTGATGGGAATTCAGGTAGTAGGATATATCGGACTCCTTTCCAGCCCACGCTTTGAATGTCTCCAGCTGTGACTTCGGCTGTGACATGTAGCTGTAGAAGTAGTTGAAATCGCCGAGATTGCGGGATCGAAATTTGGCATCTTGATACGCTGGGTCGAATCGCTTGTGGTGCTCGATGTAGACGAGGACTTGGTGCTTTTTGGCCAGCTGTATGAGCTCAATGTGATGCGATAGTAGTTTAGTAGCTGGCTTGGTGATCATAACGTGAATGCCACGTTCAATAGCATATTTAGCAATATCAAAGTGGGTCGAATCTGGGGTGAAAATCGTAATGGCCGAGCCTTTAGGGAGAGCATCAATGGCGGCTCTGAAGGCGTCCGGATCAATTTGGTCGTCTGACGGAAAGGACTTGAACGAGACATCCAGACCGTTGTAGGCTTCGGAGATGTTCTTTTGCAAATGTTCTCGGATCGCTGGGAATTTCTTGCCCGAGACTCCCACCATGGACAGCTCTGATACCTTTCCTCGTCGGCGGAGATCGAACACTGGCGGATGGGGGTTTAGTCAGTTTCAATCATACGACAGAAGGTATTAAGGGATGTGATTCCAGGCCATTCTTTTCCCCTCTGAGGTGCCACCCACATTCGACTTGGATCATTCCATGGGATTTTCTTGAAAGGCTTCAGTCACTCACAAGTCAAACCGACAACTCCAACTTTCTTGTCTGAGGTCGATGCAGACCCTGCTACGAAGCCTGTAGTGTACTCCCCCGTTCCAACCATCAGCACGGCCGGTGGAGCCATGGCGTCAGCGAGGGTTAGACGTATGTCGTCGTTCCAACAGGTTTTATATCACTTTACTGCGGTGTTTTCAATCGTCGGGGACGAGTCAATAAATCCTCATAGGACAGGGAGATGAAAGGCAATAACGTGAGCTGGTGAAGGCGCAAAGTTCCAATATATGACACTCACTGGCTATGGAAAGAAGACCGACAAAAGCGACGTCTCCAACTTAGGTATTGTTACATCGAGGGTCTCCTTCATTATTCGTCAAATCTGCAGTGAATATTATTATTTATCCCCTCGATTGACTTTTCGCAACAACCCCCGCAGTGCAAGTTGGGTGCATCGATCTATTACTCTGCGTCAGTTCTACCTTTAGGATCCATAACAAAGAATTGAAATTCAACTGCACCACCTCTCAGACACCAATTGCAAGAATCTCAGTTCCGCGGTGCCATTGACGGTCTTGTGAGTATTATCTTCGTCGTTGAGTTCCCCCCACTCCCGCGATGGCCCCCAACTTGAGTGGCATCAAGAAGTGGGGGTAATACCTGCTAACCCAATCCAGAGGCAAAATCACGTGACTTGTCAATGTTTTCTACTCTCCCCCGAACTCCGTTTCGACTTGCCTTTTTCTCCCTCTTCAATGATCTGTTTCACTCTCCACCTGTGCTGGCTTCTGGAGGCTGGTACCGCGTGAGACTTCTGGGCTGGGCTTCAGACAGATACTGACAAAAGTATTGATGAGGTCCCGGTTTCGGTCTACTTAAAATGCTTGGCGGGGAATGAACGCCCTAAACATGCGTCGGCGGCGTCTGGATGCTTCATCAATAGGGTCTTTATTGAACTATGCGTCAGTAGACAGAGTGGAAGTGTTCTCGCAGGTGACTAACCAGGTAGGTAGGTACCTATCTTTTGGGTAAGTTACTCCGTGCACTCAAGTGCCAAGTCTTTCGCACTTGTCCTTAGCATGGTGCCTCGAATTGGCTTGATTATCCAATATTGTTCTCAAATACGGCTTGTGCAGGCTGACTATCATGCGCTGGACTGAATAGCGCCACCAATTCTTCCACCGAGGCCTCCGCGAGAAAACGGAAGGTTGGTATGAGGACCGAAGCTGGAATTCTGTTGCTCAAAGAAATGTGTGACTCGTTCGGCTTCAACGCTCCAGGAAAGGCAATCTTTCCGATAAGCATCAAAATGCTTCGCTTTGGTCCACGTTCAGGCCGGAAGGGCTACAGGACAGACGTCGTGAAGCCCTGGGCTCATCCAGGGGCTTATGTCACGACTCTTTACAGTTATGATCGGCTGACCCGCATGTCTAGCACGAATGTGTCGGGGGCCATTCAGTTCGATGATAACAAAACTTAGGACTCCGCGCAGTTCTTCCTATAAGCGCACGACTTCTTAGGTATATTTTGGGGCTGACACAGGCTCGACTGACTACGTGGGTTGTATTTCTGATGCACTCATGGCAGCCAACTGTCCTTTCGATATCCACTGGCAAAGCTCGATATGCTCTGGCCTGTCGCTGCCGTATCAGGGAGGGTTTCCTGAGAACCCTGAGGCTCCGTATTACTTTGATCATAGTCCTGGCGGTAAGCCTTGTGGAGCCAGCTGCCTCAAACCTGGTGAAGATGTCCTCAAATGCAGATTGCAATAACTGCCGACAGGGGACTCAGTTTCCACGACTCCTTATGTACAAAGAGGGCTCGGGGAAACTCCTACATGATTGGTGGTAGAGGCGCAGCATATCTCAGCAAGGAGTAGGGCACTGATCCCCCTATTGACCTCGATTAGGGAGGCCCCTGCGTCAGGATGAGGTGAAGAGCTTCGGAACCAATCTCAGTCCTTCTGGTTCGTATGGTCCCATATCCATTCGTGCATGGGGAAGGGTGTAGTCTAATAATCTCCACTTACGCTGATCGGACATCGACATGGTTCTCATGCAACGGACTGTAATCCGTATTATGATTGTTGTTACAATTGCGACTCCCGGATGTACTCGAGTCCGTGATCCACTGATCTGGACTGATAATGGAAGCTGTGACAGTGTATGCCCACCGCACAAAAGAGCTTCATGAGCTAGCCCCTATGCCTATAAGGAGACGGCTGCATTGTGAAAGAGGCAATGCGTTGAGTAGTTATGTGTGAGTATTTCGGCCAAGTAGCTCTGCAAGTACCAAGCATATTCAATGCGGCGTTCGCGGTCTTCGCGGCCGCGGTGAGTCCCGGGGGTGATATCGGTCCCCGGTTTCCGCCGGGGGAATATCAAGACGCCAATACTGAATACGTGCCTCAGCAGCCCAGGCCACAGAAGAGAGCAGTCTTTAGTCAGCGAGAGCAAGGCTGAACGCTTTCAACTATTCTTAGAGCGGAATTATCAATGGTCAAGATTTCAATTCGCTCTAGCCGAGTCTATGTGTCAGGGACTTAGCCAGCATGGGCAATGGCAATACGCAGTGCGAAAACAGCCGGAGATATATCCATATCGGCGATACACTCATGCATGGCGAGCCATTTTGCTGCTTGGGTTAGCTTGTCAGCCTCGGGCGCTTAGCGAGGTGGGATACTCGGTATAGCGGCAGCCTTTTTCGAGCACCTTGCCCAGCCCTGCAGGACAAAATACGAGCCCTTAGGGCACCTTCCGTAATAGCGTGGGTGGATGGGGCGTCTTTGCTCAGGGCGTTTTGTGGCCTTGCGGGCTCTGGGGCTCAAAAGACAACCGGTCAATTTCCATGCTTACGGCGGCCCCCTTTCAGGTTGAGGCCTTCTCGCTAAGTGTGAGGGTCTAGAAGCACGTTCCGCCGGAATTCGCCCCCATCTAACCGGGTAGACCACTCACAGCTACACCAAGTTTGTTCATATCTGGGAATTGGTCCACGGTGTCACCAACCCCGGTGGTAGCTTGCCCCTTTTGAAAGTGCGGCGATCACAGCAATGTCTCGGTGAGATCAATCAAACTCGACGAGGGAGGGGGGAGAGATTGTTAACTGTCACCGCCAGATTCAACGAGAAGGAAACGGGGGCGATGGATGCCACAACAGAAGTCTTGACATGCCCCTCATGACTAAGTCATTATGTTTGCCCCCGTTGATGTACCGGGCTTTGTTTAGTGTCATTTTAACCGTGCTAGATCGATACGGTCCAGCGAATGACTTCGGAACTCCATACGTATATGGTCGACCTCGGGAGGAACATGGTATCACTCCGGCCGCACATGAGTCAGATCTGCAGGAGGCCATATTGTCCTGGGCTGCATCGTCAACAGTAACGAATAACACATCGTTAACACCTGGGAGCACAGTATATATAAAGTACCGGTGGCTGCTCCGCTTCTCGCGCGTATGAGCGGGTGCCAATGGCGACACACCGTGGTCTGATCCCAGAACAGGCTCGCAGCGTGAGAGTGTCAATCTGTACGTGGTCGAGACAGACGATATGGAAGCTTGGCGAGTTGCGCTCATTACTCATGAAACACGGGCGAAAATATGATAGGCCTGGGCGGGATTCTGGGTAGATGCTGTAGAACGCTGGGATTAGTTGAGGCGAACAAATGCGGACGAGAATGCTCCCGGTCAAGTCCAACGTCTCTCGCTCATGGGGTCTGGCTTCGTAGCTGAAAGTCGTTGGTGCGGTTAAGACGCCACCACCCCTGGGGTATCCTTGCATTTCAAGACGTAGCCAATGAAAGCTCTTTGTCATTTTCCTCTTTAGATCTAGTAAATCTTTAGCTCAAAAGGACGGTGCTTAGATAATGGGACATGAACATAGCATATTTCTCGGCGTGACTGCCACCACCAGGAAAACCACGGCGCATTGTGTGATGTCAATCCCGATCAAATGGGAGTGCTGAGATTACTAGTATTGTGGCTGCTTCGGTATGTGGATAACAGTCCATTGTGCTGAGTAGGGGCACAGTTTCAGGAGGGCATTGCTCAAAGTCGGTTAGGATGAATGGGCACCAACAGTCTCAGTCAGATACTTAGTGGCGAGGCCAGAAGTTGCAACTGCAGAGCAACCTATATGAGTCCCGCCAGGGAATGATCTGCAATATCAGATATTTTATGAAAACAGAACAGATCAAGGGATTTTTCCAGATTTCATATACTCACAGGGTGGTAAGTTACCCGTGTACAACCCACCAACCAATTCTTGCCACGAACCGCAACATACCTGGGCATACGAGGACAAAATGCCCATTGGTAGGCCAAGACTACCAGGTACAGAGGCAGAGAGGATAGAGGCTCGAAGGGCAAAGGTCAGAGCCAACGTTCAAGCTTTCAGAAGACGACAGAAGGAGAAAAAGCTAGCTGAAGAAAGTGCAAGCCCTGAATCTGGGAAGGAGTCAAGTCCCCCGGTGCTTATAGCTCGCTCTCAATCCTCATCACCATTGCCTCCTCTGATCAACTTATCACTTGAGGAGAGTCCTTGCCCAAGCTCGAGTGATCTCAAATTGAAACCGGACCCAAAATCGTGGCTCTGGGCCATTGAATCTGAGATGGGACTAAGTATCAGTGGCCCATCCTATCAGGATCAACTCTTGACCGTTCTACCCGGAAAACATCAACCATCACAGTCGACTTTTGAGGGGGAGCCCTATGGTCCGAGCAAAACCCTTACGATCTGCTGTTCAACTTGGAGCACTTCGGCAACTTTGAGAATAGGGAGATGTGAGACAGATGTGTTGATGGAGGCATTGGCCGCAGCATCATTAGCTATCGTGGGAAGGGAGCGGCGAGACGAAGAGATGGCTCTTCAAGCGGCCTATGTGCAGAGTCGAGCGCTAAGAAGGCTCAGACAATCTATAACTCAGTATGAAGAGGGGGATGAAAGTGTTGACCCGATATTACTTTCCTTAACGGCACTCACATGTGCCATGTCTGAGCTGATTGCAAATCAATCGTGGATCAATTTTAACAGGCATCTGCTCGGAGTAGGAGCACTGATGTTTCACAGCGGTCCGGAAGTACTGGAAAAGCAGTCAACCAGAGAACACTTTTATGGATATCGTGCTATGCAGACTCCCTTCCTCTTCATGGACCTTCAAATGGCTTTTTTATCCGACCCTGAATGGATTCAAGTCCGGTGGGAAAAGGATCTCGAGGCAGCTCAACGACCTTTGCATACAATGCTCGACATTGCACTAAATATCTTGCCAGAAATTGTCAAGCAAGGCATGACGAAGAAATGGAAGTCGTCAACTTTGAGGGAACGCCTCCAAAAGGCTTGGAAAGCTGCCGCAGAATTAGACAGCTGGGAACGATGCTTGAGATCACAACATCGAAGTGGCCTCTACACCAAAAGGCGTGCCCTCTGGGAGGGATTGGAAGAAACTGCATTTGACTTTACCTCGTCGTGCTCAGCCATCGCCTTCACAATGTACACAGCCGTAAGAATCCACGTCGCGACTTTAATTGCCAGCGTCTCAGACGATCTCCTCTCACGGGAACCTCAGATGGATGTACGTCCCCAGGCGGCTATGCTTGAGGCGTTTCGATGGTCTCGAATCGCATGCCAATGTCTCGAATTCTTCCACACGGGCAAACCTAAAATCAGTGGCCGCATCGTCACTCTGTGGCCTTTGGACACTGCCTGGGAGCTGTTCTCTCGACTAGAGGCAGACAAATCTGTGCAGGCGTCGAAAGAGATGGCGTGGTGTCAGCGGGCAGCAGAAAGACTTTCCTCAACGGGGGTACCTCCGTTTCGGTGGAGATGATGGAGAACTCTGAGATTGGCTCAAAAAGGGGTTGAACGAGGCTGTGTTCATGATACACAACAGGATACGGAGTATGGCTCATTCGATCTGAGTGCGATTGGGCTAGTGGAGAGACGCTGCTGAACACAGCCTCATCCTAAGGTCGCCAGGGCAGGGAAACTTGACCTGTTCTCGTCGCCGAGTAATCATCCAACAGCCTCCTAGAAGGTGTCGACAGCAAACTTCGGCATATGTTGGTGAGGTGATGGATAAGCACTTGTGAAACCGCAATGCACATCTCGAGCTGCCGAGAGGCCGAGGCACAAATATGTGCGTGGTCAAACTGGACTGTAACCTGAAAGGTGGAAAGGTTGAACACAGCCTCAAAATAAAGAAAGTTTATGAAGCACATAATCTCAAGGGGTAGCTTTCGATGATACTTATCCGGCTTGTCCCCGCAAGTCCAAGGAATTTATGCGGAGCACCATCCCAAAGAACAGGGTCATTCGAATGCACACGTTGTTTCCGAAGGGTTGATGATTGATATTGTTGAGGCGATCATCAGGGTGTGACTGACGGAACTCAAAAGCTTGATAGTTCAATGGTTGCTCCGCCACAGTGGTGGCAAATAATATTGTCTGACGTGGAGATCGCACGGCAGGAAAGACGAACGGCCTCGTTTCGAAGGGCGACCAAGCAAAAGTTTCTCTGTCAGACCGAGCAAATTATAGGAGAGAGCTCAAGATCACGTGATACAAAGTGGCTAGAGAACAAGTGGCTGGACGGCTGTGGCTGGAGTTCTGAATACGGTCTGCCCGAACAGCACCCCAGCTTCTGCCAAAATCACCACTCAAATTCTGATTTCTCTCGCGGCTATACGCGCGAAAGCAGTCAGGCTCCAGCAATTGTAGAATCTACACTCTAGTTCTTCCCAGCTAATATGGTACTTTCCACTGGAGCTGTGGCCTCACGATGCTCGCCGTAAGATGCCCGAAGGGGTCTCAGCAAACTTTGATTTGGAATGACGCAGGTCAAGGAAAACAAGACAAGGCCAAGATCAAATTTCACTGCTGGCCAAGGTGAAGCTCCGTTACGAGCGAATCTCATGTCGCTTGAGAAACAAACTAGCTGACATTAGTTCCGTTGGTTGGGACAGTCCTGGAGCTTGATCAAGCCTATCTGACAGTAAGAGACAAGACAACGAACAGTGCTTGGAAGTCAGGGCTCAGGAACCAGTTCTTATGGAGAGGTCAAACTCCAGGTATGTTGGGTTTTAGCCAAGAAGCAAGACAGGGGTGCTTTAGGTAACTGGCCAGTTCGGTGGGCCAACAAACTGACTTTGCTCATGGTATATCCCACCTTCAAGATATGGAGAACTATGGGATGCTGTGTGACCAAACAGCCCATGAAACATATCCAAACCCTAAGAACTCTCCTCTTCAGGTCCCAGAAAACAGGGCGTCTTCTCAAACAGCGTGGATCAACCGCCGAGTGGCATTTCGTGATGTGCGATCCAGCTATCCTATTCGCTGTGGGCCCGTTGCCCAGAAGCTGCCTACTTGCACAGCCCCCTCAAGCCCTTGGCCAGAACTCTCCTATGGCTCCGAGAAACGCCTCTGAGGTCCGCGTGCGCATAACACATAATGTTTTTGCCCAATTCCTTGACGAAAAACCTCCTTGAAGGCAAACGGTTTTATCCTATCGTCATTGACTTGTCTAACGGAGTAACGCCCAGTTTATATTGATCAGTTGCCTGGTTGTTTTCAGCTGCTCACCCCATCCTCGAAATCGTCAAGCATATCTGCGAGGATAAGCCTCTTACAAGTCAGCACCGCCGCAGCAGTTAAGGCTGTCGACGGATTATGGTCAACTCCTACATCCAACTTCTAAAGAAAACTCTCAGAGTTTAGGCAGCTATAGAGCCATAGGAGCATAGCCCGTCATGGCTGGCCCTTCATCATCCAACCCGCAAGCCCCAAGAATCACTCTTGATACTTCAGTAAGTTAACAACAACTTGAAACACTTGCCGGGAATATTTCAGCCATCACTAACACAATGCAGAATTTAACAGAAGAACCAGAGTCATCAATATCACCAATATCACCTACACACAGGCGAGGGCCTAGTGTGTCAACGCCACCATCAACAGCTATAGATGATGGCTCATATTTATCGCCAACTACTCCCGATCGGAAACATCCATTTGATGGATCTACCCTCAATTCTAGATCTGGATCACTACAGTCAAATGATCCAACAAATCGCCTCCGGTCAAATTCAGGGCTCTCGGCAGCATCTAGTGTCACAGTACATTCGAAAAGCAGTCTTGAGTACTCTTCGGCTGAAGAAGCTTTGCAACCAGATAAAGGTAACGAAAAGGATTTCAAAGTCGACAACAATCCTTTTGGCTTCTCCCCAGGAATACTGAACAAGCTCCTAAATCCGAAATCACTATCAGCTTTCAAAGCAGTTGGTGGTCTTCGGGGTCTAGAGAAGGGTCTACGGACAAGTCTAAGTGCTGGCTTGTCGCAAGACGAGGCTCGTCTTGATGGTCAAGTAACTTTTGAGGATGCGACAAGCGCTGCATCTGAAAAGCCCGTCTTTTCAGATGTGCCTCTTGCTAGACATGCCTCAAATGCATCCGTGCGTGAGACCAAAGATCAATTTGAAGACCGACTGCGCGTTTTTCGAGATAATCGCTTACCAGAGCGAAAGCCTGACGGCATTCTCGTGCTCATTTGGAGGGCCTATAACGACAAAATTCTCATCCTCCTGACAATCGCAGCAGTCATCTCTTTAGCTTTAGGTATTTATGAGAGTGTTGCGGGTGAATCTGGTGTCGACTGGGTTGAAGGCGTGGCCATTTGTGTCGCCATCATCATCGTCGTGACCGTTGGAGCAGCAAATGACTGGCAGAAAGAGCGGCAATTTGTCAAGCTCAACAAACGTGTAGGTCCACCAACTAATGTTTACTTCCAAGACAGCCCAAAAACTGACACCCAGTACAGAAAGATGATCGCGAGGTCAAGGTGATCCGCTCCGGTAAATCCATCATGATTTCAGTTCACGATGTAACAGTTGGTGATGTCCTTCACCTCGAACCTGGTGATGCCATTCCAGCTGATGGTATCTTTATCACTGGACACGGAGTCAAATGCGACGAATCTTCCGCTACTGGAGAATCCGACCAGATGAAGAAAACCCCAGGAGAAGAAGTCTGGCAGCGAATCCAAGATGGCACAGCGACAGCCAAGCTAGATCCCTTTATCATCAGCGGTTCCAAGGTTCTTGAAGGTGTCGGCACATATCTCGTCACCAGTGTCGGTATCAATAGCTCTTACGGCAAGATTTTGATGAGTCTTCAGACAGATAACGATCCTACACCACTTCAAGTCAAACTCGGAAAGCTCGCCAATTGGATCGGCGGACTTGGTTCAGGAGCTGCTATTCTGCTATTCTTCGTTCTCTTGTTCAAATTCCTCGGACATCTATCTAACGATCCCCGCCCCGGCCCCGAGAAAGCCCAGGAATTTTTGGATATCCTGATCGTTGCTATCACTGTCATCGTTGTCGCTGTACCCGAGGGTTTACCTTTAGCTGTCACATTGGCTCTTGCGTTCGCCACGACTCGAATGCTGAAGGAGAACAATCTAGTGCGTGAGCTTCGCGCATGTGAAACAATGGGCAACGCCACAACAATCTGCTCCGATAAAACTGGTACTCTTACGCAAAATAAGATGACCGTGGTTGCTGGGACGATTGGATCGCATGAAAAATTTGCCTCTGCACATTCAGATGGAGATTCGAAGGTTATGTCACCGACGACGATGTTCCAGAAGCTGAGTGCTGAAGTCAAGGAGCTTTTCAGACTCTCTTTCACCCTGAACAGCACTGCATTTGCAGGTGAGGAAATGGGCGTACCGACATTCATTGGCTCCAAGACAGAAGTTGCACTTCTCACGCTCGCGAAAGAGCAGCTCGGCCTGGACAACCTAGCCGCAGAACGCTCAAGTTACAAGGTCAAACAGCTCATTCCGTTTGACTCTGGCCGAAAATGTATGGGAATTGTCATCAAACAGCATGGCGGATATCGCCTCTTGGTTAAGGGCGCAGCAGAGATCATGCTGGCCAAAGCGACAAAGACAATCTCCAATATCTATGAAAAGCAATTCCATGTGGATGATCTCACCGCCGAGGACAAGGAGAACGCGGCAGCAATAATCGAGGAGTATGCAAAGCACTCTCTCCGCACCATCGGTATTCTCTACAAAGACTTCCCACAGTGGCCACCTGCTGGTGCGAAGACTTTGGAAGAAGACCCCAAGATGGCAGAGTTCACCAACATTTTCCATGAAATGACATGGGTTGGCGTCGTTGGTATCCACGATCCTCTTCGAGACGGTGTCATCGAAGCAGTCTCACAATGCCAGCAATCCGGTGTGGTGGTCCGCATGGTCACTGGTGACAACATTACCACTGCTCGTGCCATTGCCACCGACTGTGGTATCCTCCGCAAAGACGAAGAAGGCATTATCATGGAAGGACCTAAATTCCGCCAACTCTCCAACGAGGAGATGGACAATATTCTCCCCAAGCTACGTGTCTTGGCTCGCTCCTCACCAGAAGATAAGCGAATTTTGGTCGGTCGCCTCAAGCACCTCGGTGAGACTGTCGCTGTGACTGGTGATGGTACCAACGATGGCCCTGCACTTAAGATGGCAGATGTCGGTTTCAGTATGGGTATCGCAGGTACAGAAGTCGCAAAAGAGGCCTCATCGATCATCCTTCTCGATGACAACTTCTCCTCGACCATTACTGCCCTCATGTGGGGACGAGCCGTCAACGATGCCGTCAAGAAATTCTTGCAATTTCAGATCACTGTCAACATCACCGCGGTGGTCTTGACCTTCGTCTCTGCTGTTTCCAACGACTCTAACCACTCCGTCCTCACCGCCGTGCAGCTCCTCTGGGTCAATCTCATCATGGACACCCTCGCTGCACTGGCGCTTGCAACCGACGCTCCGACAAAGAAGATCCTCGACCGTCCACCACAGCCCAAGTCCGAAGCGCTCATTACAATCAACATGTGGAAGATGATCATTGGACAGGCAATCTACCAACTGGTCGTGACCTTCACGCTCTACTTCGCGGGAATGCGTATCTTTAGCTACGAGCCTGCACAGCAAACGGAACTCAACACGATCGTCTTCAACTCATTCGTGTGGATGCAAATCTTCAACGAATTCAACAACCGTCGCTTGGACAACAAGTTCAACATCTTCGAAGGCATCCACAAGAACTTCTGGTTCCAGGGCATCAACTGCATCATGGTTGGCGGACAGATCATGATCATCTTCATCGGTGGTCGCGCTTTCAGCATCACCCGCCTCAATGGAACTCAATGGGCGATCTCGCTGTTGACCGCCCTACCCTGTCTTCTGTGGGCCGTCTTGGTCCGCCTGTTCCCCGATCCGTGGTTCGCTGTCTTTTTCAACGCCGCTGTTTCAGGATTGTCGTTCGTTCTCCGCCCGTTCTGGAAGCTTATGCATATTATCTTCCACCCTGTCGCTCAGATGTTCCGTGCCATGTCCCGAGCCACCAAGCGTGCCTTGGGCAAGAAGCAATCTGAGGAGGAATCAGAGCTGGTTGATGAAGAACGCCCTTCGACTACCGCTACTAGCTACCTAGGATCAAGGCCCAAGACCATGGAAGATGAGGCTGCTCCGCAGACCCCGCCAATGCCCGCCTCCTCCTCAGGCTCGAATGAGGGCAGTCCAGAGAGGCAGCGAACACCCCTCAACGAAATGCCGCTGCCTTCCGTGTCAATCACGGCACCGAAATGAGTGGCTACAGTACTGGCGTGATCGTAACGATCACCAGACGTTCTAAAAGAGAACTGGACGCAAGCCCCTCGACCAACGTGGCAATACATGATGCCAGTGGTTGTAGCGGCAGCTGCCCAGTACCGATTCTGCAGAAGTGCAGGCACTCAACCAAGACCATCGTCTTGGCGAAGCCTCATCCAGCGCCGAGTCCAGTACAAGATACCTGATACTGGGGCCGTCGGGTACATGCACCCGTGCACAACACAGAGCCTGATCGAATGACGTCCTCGGCCCAACCAACACGACGGCGGTTTTCCATCACGGCGAAACATCTGCTCTGACACAGGAGTTGAAGAACACACAATACACCACACTACATACACGAATAAACACCAGGGGTACACCAACCGAAGTACCCCACCAACACGACCACAACCGGTCACTTTTTTTTTGTTAAACTAAACTGCCTTTGCATTGTTGCCTCTGCCAGGCACTGAAGCTACCCCTCCACGATGACAATAAACTTTTTTCACGACCGCAAATCTACCGACTGCAGAACATAGACATTGGGGATTGGGGGGGGGCCTTTCGGCGAACAAACAAGCGAAATATCTGTATCTTGGGTGGAAAAGTTGCTTCTCTTTTTTAGGTTTTGGGGGGGGAGACCGGCGCTTTCTCATATATTTTTGAGTTCATGTTTTGGCGCACGAGTTGACGCTGTCTTATATATTCTTGGATATCTCCACAGCAATTGTTTTGCATCTCAAATCCCAAGGGATCACGTGGCGTTCTTTTGCTTTCCTAGGTGTATCTGGGGGCGTGAAAAAAATACCGAAAGAGAAAAAAAAGACGGAATGGGGATGGGCTGGGGAGGGGGGGCGAAAGTGAGGGAAGATATAAAACGGACGCCCAAAAAGATTAATTAGGCATCAGAATCAGAAGCACAATCAGATCGGGGATTCAGTCAGGAGAAGTGCGTGCTGGGTTATGTTTGTGTTTGTGTTTGTGTCATGTGGTGTTGAGCGATGGGTATCTATCTACCTATCTAAGTATCTGTTAAATTTTTGGGGTGTTTCGGATGGCGCACGAGGAGGAAGCTCAGGTTGCGCAGCAGCCCTCTGCACGGATTTTGCGCACTATCACTGACTAGGCTATTACCTATGTACGTTGTGGATTTGAAACAAGCGGGTGCTAGCTATCTAGCTATATATTAGTTAGTGAGTTTGTCGACGTTTGTCTGTCGCTCGAGAGGTTTTAGATAGACTGAACTGGAAAGGAAAAAAAAGGCTGAAAACTCAAGAATATTCTGTCCCAGTGTAGGAAGTGCGGAGTAGTTATTGCATGCTTGATTTCATTTGCGTGTTTGATTTACTGATGTCTCTGTCGCTGAATTGATTCCTCTTGCCTACTTAAGAGACAGCATATCGGGACAAGGGGTTAGAAAGGGCCCCTCGGCCTGGTGAATGTACGACTATGTACCCCCTATGGGAGTCTGAGAACTGGGGATATAGCTTTGAATAGTTGTTGTTTACTTTCATTTCTGTGTCACTATAACATGATCCAACTGTTCATTGTCTAAGTTGTTTGGCAGAGCCTCCCGTGTGCAGCGCTTCTGATATACACAGACTGAGTTTCTCTCCTACGCCGGCCAAAAGGGTTCCGTGTCATCACACCAGGCATTTTCTTTTCCAATGCATTTTTCGGAACATATGACTCTCGTAAAAGGAATAGAATCGCTCCAAGTAACGCCTGGGTGGAAACGGCAGGCAGGTGCCCACCATTCCATCCACTCTTTTGCAGCAAGCACTACTGGCCGGTGGCATCTCGTACAGCGTCGGCTCGGGTTCGCCTTGAGTAGTGAAAGATCTTCCAATACACTTGTTGGTGCATCAGTCGGCATCAAGTCACTGAAATCGATGTGTGAAAAGGGGTCAAGTTTTGACAACTTCCGCAGTGCCAATTCTCTGAGCGAAACCACACCCATTGTCTCGGCAGAGTTGTTACTCTTGGTAATGGGCTCAGATGCATCAAGCGAAGTCCTAAAACGGTTAAGGAATGCGAAAGTACTGGTTTTAGCTTCAGCAGGCTTATATCCTGCATGATATGTGAACGACTGCGGGCGTCTTATGAAAGGGTTAGGCTCAGGGTAGAGTTTTCTGAGATTATGCGAGCTGATGAGCTCAATTACCTCGAAAGGCAGCTCTCGCAATTGGTTTCCACCAATATTTAATGTTTCAAGATTCACAAGCTCTCTAATCGTAGGAGGAATTGATGTGAGGTTGTTCTGTCGAAGGGATAGGATACGGAGATTGCGAAGGTCCAGTATTACCGTTGGGAATTGGACGAAAAGATTGTTAGCCAAGTAGAGACCGAGTTTTGCCTCTAAGTCAGTGCCCATGTCAAGCATGCCGGGAACTATCTCGGCTTGCTTGCTGAGTGTTTTCAATGACGATAACTCGGATGGTAGACTGGATAAGGCCATGGCACTGTGCTTCAGGTCAGAGAGTATATCCAGATGAGTTCGGGGCTACTCACGAAAGATCGACGTCTTCTTTTCCACTATCCAGGGCCTGTTGTACAACCTGACAGACCGCAGTGTGTTCCCTGGATACAACAGGAACTGTTGGCCTTGACGCAGTCTTGGCCTTGGGGGTAGTTTCGACAGACTCAATAGTGACCAAGTGGGAAGGCTGAGAATAGTGTCTCTTTTCTTGTTTTGCTTGTTGGTCGCGTAATAACTCGTCCTCTAGCCCGAAAGAATCACTTGACAGAGCCTCGTCGCTCGTCTCGCTTCCCATGAAGACGCCTGAATCAAAGTTCCGTCTGAACTCACGCTTCTTTGGTTTGCCCATCTTGACGCGTCGATTGTCCCACCATGAGCCTTGATAGGTATGCTTCTTGCGCTTTCCGGAGAGATAATTCTCAGCATCTGGAGCATGCTCATCGCTTGAGAAGAGAGCTGGGTCGCTCGAGGTAGTCGTCTCATCGTCATAATCGGTAAGTGTTCGTTTACGACTCAGGCGAATGGAAGTCGAAAGTGGCAATGTTGGCGCTGCCTCGTGGGGAGATGAACGAAGGGGAGGGAGTTCAATTTCGTCCATGATGGGAAGGGGAGAGATTCAGTTGATTGAGAAAAGGCAGTGGGGTCGTCTAGAAATATCCATGTATGTGGGAGAGTGAAGAGAGTGACAAAGCCATGGCGAGTTGAGGAGGTGCCGGCAAGCGTGAGGTGTGTGTAAAATGCAATGAAGACTTGCCAGTGCTGAATGAGTTACTCCCAATGACGCGGGACGCGGGACACGCGACTTCGAACGAGGGTAGGTGGGAGGGGCTCGGATGGCGCGTGCCTTCCCTAACCCTTTATGGCTGGCCACCCAATGATCAACCAACCAAACTATTAGGTAAGCGCATTTTTCGTGCCGACTGGAGTGGGAGCTGGCAACTTCAAGCGTCCGGGAAGGAGGTGATATCCCAGATATGTATACGGAGTACTATTACTGTGATTTCGCCCGTTGTATGTGTTCTAATGCTCGAAGAAAGTATGGCAAGAATCGTGCTGGATCCTCGCTCATGGGAAAGTGGCCTAGACCCAACATTTCTTCGAAGACGGCTCCCTTGATCTTCTCGGCCGTCTCCCGACTCATATCAGGCGAGCAGCTGTAATCATATTCTCCCGTCAGCATATATACGGGACAGCGCTTTGTGTCAATCAGCGACATCCTCTCACGCCCATCCCATCCCTCGAAGTAGAATTTGAGATCTCCAGGAAATACTTTGGTCGCTTGTGAGGAGTAAATCCACCAGTTGAGCCTCTTGTAGATTGCGGGAGATGTTGGAGCAATCATTCCACATACGCGCTCTGGATTGAGTACCGACTCATCGCCTGCCAGGGAGTAGATCTTCTGTGCTCGTTGTTCCGGGATATAGTCACATGCCTCACAAGGGATAACACCTGTCACATCCAGCTCCTCGGCACGAAGGGCAACGGCAAGGCACACTTGACCACCCATACTTGCGCCCGATACGATGACACGATTAAGGTGAAGCCTTTGAATGATTTGACCGATCGCTGATATGTAGAATTCCTCTGAATTCGCATATGCGGCAGGATATTGATGCTCACCAGGAAAGGACCGTCCATGGCCCGGAAGATCGAAGGCGTACATTGTGCATTTTTGCTGGAGGGATTTGTCCATCATGAGTGAGTGGTACTGTCTCGAATCGGCACCAGCAGTGTGAAGAAACAGCACGGGTTGAAGACCAACGCCAGACTTCTCGTAGAATATCTTGCATCTGCCTACCTCAGGTAGCTTGAGCCACAGGTAATGTCCAATGATTGAATCATCATCCAGCTCATCAGCTTCGACAAATTTGCTTTCGATTGTGTTCGGTTCTTGATGTCGAAGTGCTTCCCGCACGATATCGATGACCAATCTCCACACTCTTGCGAATGCGGTGAATGCAGTCTGATCTCCAGAAACTTCCACGCCAGCTTCAGCACCAAGAAGCCGTAGCATACCCCAATAGGACTGAAAGGGCCGCTTGGGAACTGATTCAAAAACTTCATTCCAATGGGCTGACTGTGCAAAGAGGGTGAATTGAGTTTCGAGTCTCGTAGTAGGCTGAAGATAGACCTTTGTCTGATCCTCAGTAATGACAAAGGCCAGAGCTGTGCTATTGTCCTTACAAGCCAGGTTGAATGAGGTATGCTGCCCCTTTCCGATTGCGGCTTGAAACTCAGGATCACGTTCAACAGCCTCTTCGATCGATCGAAGAGCTACTTCGTCCAAGCGACTGAACACGTCGTTAGAGTTTGATTCCATCTTCGAGACCACTCGCCAGCACTATTCACAGGAACATTAGCCAGCTGTACCTATCTGAAGGAGGTAGTTTATATACCCGATCTACGGCCTTTACACAGATCACCCCGCACTTCAAAGGGTGTGGAGAAGAGTGATCCCCTCATAGCTGTTTGTCGATCTGTCGCTGGCCAAGATGAGCCTCGGGAGTAAGAGCTGGCTATTAGCTGATGTCAACGAGGTAGGGGCCAGGGCCAAACCTCGCTAGGCAGGGTCAACTGTGACAACAAAATGTTTGCATTTGACTTTGGATGCAGTTGGGAGAGGGGGGATGGCAAAAGCAAGTGCTGACAATCCTGCCTTGAGGACACTCGCTGGACCCTTACCACCAATTTGCGCCTGTCTACTCGTATGGTCGGGGTTCACAAGATCAACCTTGGCGGAGCGAGGAGGCTCTCTTCAGACTCTGTTCGTGTGGAACTCCGTCGATTGTTGTGGGCGAGCACGGAGTACTCGTAATAGAGCATCCAACATACAGCCGAGTCTAGTTAGCCGTTTATATTTCAAGTCCGGAGTCCGGGCTCGCTTTCCTTCCAATAACAAATGGAAGCTCGTACTGGTAAATTGAGCTTGATGCCAAATCAAAGGATTTTGGGCTTTCCCTATACCTCGTACCATAGTGCTTTCGCAAGGGCAGCTTGGAGAAACCACACCCACTTTAACCCGTGTTAACACTCATGATTTCATCCGTTGAGGGGTTCAATGAATGATTGAGGGCATATGTAATGGATTTTCCAAATATGTGAGTGGTCTGACTTCCAGAAGCCGGTAGCGGGCAAGAGCGGTTGGAATATCTGACGCTGATTGACGGTTCTGTTGACCCTGCTGTTGGGTCAACCAGGATCATGGGTGTCCGTAGCGAGATGAGGAAATGGCATGCTGTCCTCAGTCCAGGGGGGACAAAAAGCAGATACTCCGTACTTTTACGGAGGGCTAAGCCGCTTTCATAACCTCCTACATACGGAGTACCTCGCTCGAGTCCATGCGAAGAGCCGGCACCGGATGGTGGAGTGCTGGCCTGATTCTTCCATTTCTTACAGTTGAGACCAAAGCTTTGTGGTTAAGTGTTCGTGTTTCAGACCGAGATAGCCCACCGAGCAGAAATGGGCCGGGGATGAGGATCGAGATAGCTGGGTCAATTGTCTTGAGAACGAACCTACTCGGGTATCGATTCACGTATGCTCCCTGGTGCGAATCTTAGTAGGCCCGGAGTACGGAGGAAGTATGGTGCAGCTCTTGCGAGCCGAAGAGTACTCCGTACAATGCGGCAATACCACCGAGCATCCAACCAGGTTGTTGATAACCTAGGGAGTTGGCTAAACATGTTTGCGACCTCAGAAAGCCAAGGGGATCCCAACATGGGGCTCTTCTGCATGGAAGGAATAAACGGGCATATTGTCGATCAAACAATAATATGTCTGGAGTACTCCGTACCAGAAGCCAGTAGGGGAAGGTTGCTTTTGGAAAAAAAGAACACGAACACGAACAGTTGGTCTTCTGCACCTAGTACGAGAACCCCATGGCCAGCAAGGTATGTACGGAGTGCTCGGTATGGAAATTGATTGCCTCGTAGGCCTCGTGGACTGTTTTCTGGTCAAATGAACAAATTTCCCAAGTGGGGGACTTGTTCACCTCAAAGCTGTCTTTCATCTCCGACGATGGCCTGTGGGTGCCTGGGCAGAGGCCAGCGGGTGCTAACCGGGAACTTAGCGGGTGCCTGAGGGAGGTTTTGGTGGTGTTGAATGCAGGAACAGTGCGCTTAATTGAAACCAAGGAACGCTAGCAAGGACCACTGAAACTAAAGCGACGCTAAATGCCATTAGTGCAGACTACGGGGCGGATCCTCCCTCGTGAATGGATGGATATCTTCTCCCTAGGTCGTCCTGGCCTCGTGGCTCTAATTAAAGTGTCCACTAGCGCCAAGCCAGATCGGCTTGTTTCTGCTCGCTCTAAAGTCTAATTAGTCGGCTCTGGCGCCTTCCTTCGTCCCTCCCCTTTGCACTTGCAGCCTTTGGCACCCCCTGCCATCGTACGCTCCGTCCCCTGCACCTGCTAATTTGTTAGTGGGCCCACCTGCCACCTGCGCCTGCCAGTCAAACGTCCCATCAGTTGCGCCTTCCGTCAGTCACATTCTCACTTGCATTGGACTGCCACTTCCACTTCGACTCGCCTTTTCACCCTCGCCATCCTCATCACCACCACCTCACCACCCCCTTCCGTCGGGTTCTCCTCCGTGTCCTTCACCATTGTTGCCGGCATGTCGCGTGCTTCAGGTTCTCTGAGAATACACTATATCTAATATCTGTTTACCATCGCCAGCTTCAACGTTAATTTGCATCATAATCACAATCCTGTTTGCTTGCAAGGAGGCTGGCCAAGAAACCGAGCTCGACTCAACTAATTACGCAAACAAC
>Ga0105239_10000692_pt1 | contig 48033 bp, 53 predicted proteins | sample KBSC44metaG_FD_92761 | JGI IMG/M metagenome (GOLD analysis project Ga0105239, IMG submission 92761) | Corn rhizosphere microbial communities from Kellogg Biological Station, Michigan, USA - KBS C4-4 metaG | ecosystem: Host-associated > Plants > Roots > Rhizosphere > Soil | place: Michigan, USA...
AGGATCTTAAGAGAAAACCAAAACCTGGCCACTTTACCATTTGCGCTACCTGCCACAACATTTTTGTTTTTAACTCTGATATGACCCTACGGGTGCCCACCCAAAAGGATTGGGATGAAATTGAAAAAAAACAACCAGGGTTTAAAGAAAACCTGAACAAAACGCTTACGGCGCTTAGAACGGTTATGAATCAACGCAATCCGGGAAACAATTAACCAGAAGCTTATAGTCTTAGTTTAAGAAAAAGCAATGAACCTGGAAAGGAGGTAGGTTTAACCTTTTCCACCTTCTTGTTTTTTTCCTGCTTCAGAACCAGACTCCCACGATGAAGAAAACTGTTTGGTTTTAAATAATTCAGCAAGGCCACTCAGTTGAGATAGCCGCAACAGCTCATCCGGATCCATTCCGATATTTTTTACAATCCAGTCGTCAGACATATCGCAATCGCGTTTTAATATTTTGACAATATCGACCATGCCATCGATTGCGTGTTCACCCCTCGCGCGGTTATGCCGGATCGTGCTTGCAATTCTATCTGCCAAACCATCCTTTCCGGGACGGATGGTGGTGACCGGTACACGACCAAAGGTACTAATACTGATTTTTTTGTTTGTACGCTCAATTTTCCGTCGGTGAAAGCCGTCAATGATTCGCCTTAATTCTTCCTCTTTGCTGGTTACAATACTCATCGTATAGCCATCCTCTGAAACGGATTTTAATAGCAACTTTTCTTCCGGAGGCGCTACGTGATTGGGGTTGTAATCGTTTGCTTCCACCTGCTCACTTTTTACCCACTCTACAAAATCGACCGGATGATGCCTTAAGGGGCTTACCTGGTGGATTTGCTTTCTAACTTCATTGAGTATATCGATTCTTTCGTCAACGTCTTTTATATCGTCAATTAATTTGCACAACTCTTCAACCTTTTTTCTTATCAGTTCTGTCATAAAGTATTTTTGTACTTTTCAACAATAGCTTTTTTTCTTTCCTGCTGGTATTTGGTAAGACCAAATCCCATATGCTTGCAATTATGATCGTTCTTTAGTATACAGAATGCCATTCGTTTCCAGCTGGGTATGTCAATGGTGCTTTTTACATCATCTGTATCATCCGGAATACCACGGAAGGTGATCTTAGTTTTCTGATCCTTAGTGTAGTTGCTTACACCATTTCTTATGATATTGTAACCGCAATCTTCAATTTCACTGATGACCTCATCGGCAAAACCGCCACCGGTCCTTGCCCAAAATTTTATACTGGTTTTGAATTTCTCCACGTAATTATTACGCACTTCCTCTGGAAGTGTTGCTAGCAAAAATTTTGTGTAGGACTTCCAGGAATGGCCTTCGGGCAGGGTAATTTCACGGTACCCCATGGCTTTGGTACCTCCATAAATGGCCGCGAAATTGGCGCCTTGGACACGCCCGATTATTTTTGTCCAGGTTATGGGTTCTATTACCCTGTAAAGGTTCAGACTGTGCTTTGCCTCATCAGAAAAAGGGCTGGCCACCCTCATGTCACTTATACCAACTCCTGCCAGGTAAAACATATCATAGAGTTTATTGTACGCATATCCGTAAAGCCCATTGGCGATCCAGATATCTTCAACCTGCCAATCATACAAGGGTGATGCAGTCCATACATTTTCTGTGCTTTCTGTGATCCAGTTTTTCCCTTTGTAATCATTCTTTTTGTTCACGATAGCACTGTATCTGTTAAGGCTTTCATCCGCCCTCAGTCCTATAAGGCCAATGGTCTTTCCTCCACCCTTTATTTGTTTGTACCACTTACCAAAAGCTTTCGCATGCTCTTTGTAGAGCATCTTGTACTGGTAAGTTGTCATGGGATTATTGGTAAGGCTGTAAACATAGGACAGGTTGGGCATAGACCTCACCCAAATGTCTTTTTTTTCGTCATCCCACGGGTACCAGTACATTTCATAATTGCCAACGGCCGTCCGTGTCTGCATGGGCAGACAAAACCAGTATGGTTCTACCCGGCTCAAAAATTTCTCAAACATTTCGGTGACATAATGCGTAGTGAGCTGGTATTGGGCCTCCATGTCCTGATGAAAGAGTCCTATTTTTTTGTTGATGCCTTTACGCTTCATATAGTCCATGACCAGGTGTAATAATACACCCGAATCCTTACCTCCTGAAAAAGCAATATAAATATTGGTGAACTCCTGGAATATATAGTCCATCCGCAGTTGAAAGGCATCGTAGACGTTAAGGTTTAAGTTATGATTCTTCATATCTGAAAAAGGTCAGTTCTGTCCAGTTCTTACGGTATCTTGTTACCTCAAATTTCTCCTTTACAAAAAGTTCCTCATATTCTTTTAATACCGCTGCGGTAAGCTTTGGGCTATTTGTTCTTTTAAATTTTTCGACTACCTCTTTTATCAGCGTCCGACATTCGGTTTTTGTCGCTTCCAGCACAAAGAAAGCCTGCAGCTTCGTATAGCTGATAATCTCTTCGACGCCCACAAAAGCTTTCACTTTCTGGCCTTCCATGAGTACATGCCAAGTGTAAGTGGGCTTAGTGATGATGGGAAGATGTTCCCGTTTCCGAATAACATCATGGTCCATCGCAAATGGCCCTATTGTAGTATACACTTCCGGGTCCGCCCCGTGAATACGTACTATTCTCATGCCCAAATTAATTAATAAATATTGATATAATAAAAAAAGACAAATTATAGCGCTTCTATGTAATTTTTAAGCAAAGTCCTGTCGTGAAGCAGCTCCCGGATCTCGTTGGCCAAATCCTCCTTTTTTTCCACGTTCTTCCGAATCTTATGATCGATGCCGGCAGTTGTGTATATATCCCATATTTCCATTTTACGCTTCTGGCCACAGCGTTCAATCCTGGCAATGCTTTGTTTCCGTTCAATCCGTTTGAAGGAATTTGAAAAGAAAATAATTCTGTGGCAGCCCTGGAGCCCGTTGATCCCCACGCCGCCACTGCCCATCGTTGCAACAAAATATTTTTTTTTTCGGTCCTGGAACTGGTCCTTTTCCCTGTTTCGCCTTTTTTTGTTTCTTCCCGTAAATACAGCACAGTTTTCAGGCCCCAGAAATTTGAGAAGCATATCGACTTCATATAAATACTTACAGAAGAAAATGGTTTGGCCTTCATCATACCGGGTTTGGTAAAGCATCTGGAATTTTTCAGTGCCCAAATACTCCACTTCTTCGGTGTACGTATTCTTGTAGAAGCCACAGGCAATCTGCTGCATTCTTGACAGGTATCCGAAAATGGTGTTGAGCGGAATGGCTTCGTCACGGGCAATCAGCCGAAGCAGCGATTCTTTTTGCCAGTCATAAAGCTCCTGTTGCCGGTAGGTAAGGTCACATTCCACCTCATAAAAAATCTTGGATGGAATATCCAGGCATTCTTCCAGCTTTAACTGGTAGGTGTAGGGTTCCAGTAAACCCATAAGATAATCCATGTTCTTATAGCCTATCACTTCATCCCCGGCAACACCACCCAGAATTAAGAACTGTTCTTCAAAGCGGTAATAACTATTACAACGTGTAATCAGATCAGAAAGCATTGCATACTGCATAAACAGGTCTTTGAGATGCTCGGTTGGTGTCCCGGTCATAACGACCTTAAAGCTGGTCTTTGCCGCGCAATAAAGAATCCGCTTCGACCGCTTGGCAAATGCAGCTTTTACATAATGACTTTCATCGATGATTACCTGCGTTTCACTGTCCACAAAATCGTAGGCTTCAAACATAGTAGCAGTACTGCTGCTCATGCTTTCAATTCCTACTATTTTCCATTTTAAGCCTTTGTAAGTCCACCAAAGCGCCAGTTGCTCCTGCCAGTTTTCTATAATGGAAACGGGGCAAAAGACAATTGCCTTCCGGATTTGCCCCGCTTCATAACGGCTTTCGGCCAAGTTGATGACCGGCTTAGACTTGCCTACACCCGGATCGGCAAATAAAGCAGATACCTTCATCGTACACATGAAACTTAGCGCCTGGGCCTGGTGGAGCAAACTCCTGTCATCATAAATAGGAGGTATGTCATCCTTCAAGCGTTCATGGAGGGGAATTTTCCGGCGCTCCAGCTCACAGTCGTTAATGATCTCATAGAACTGCTTCTCAATTTCTCTTTTATACCGCTTCGCAAGGTCCGTGTGAAATCCCTGGCTTTTATAACCATTACGACTTTCCACCGATACAAAAACAGTTAAGCGATCATTCACCACCTCAAACCAGGCATTGGTCTTAAACTGGTGGTTGTTCATCCCATACTTTATATACAATCTTTGGATCCTTTGCCCCTTGCTGTTATACAGGTTGGTTTCATACAACCTTGCGCCCATCAATCGTTTTTGTAGGTCTTCTAAAACCATTTATCAAACAATTTAAGCGTTCAAGATCGATGCCGGTTTCTTACACAAATTTGTAAACCTCTTCATTGCTGCTGACTAGTTTTAATTCATCCTTCCAGCTTTCAACTTCACCGGTCTTAATCTCACACCACCCCTCTGAAATGGCTTTTTGTACCTCCGGCAACTCAGTAGCCGGCAGCGGGAAATTTCCAATCACAAAAGTTGCATCCACGCATTGCGTTTCCCAGTAATAAAGGTCTCCACCAGGTTTAATCGTTCCACTTATAAAGTAGATATCGTCACCCATCTTGATTTTACTCATGCGCCCAAAAGCTTTTGCAATCATCCGGTTGAAAAGAAAAACCGTTCCGCGCCGGGCAGATTTATTAAGATTCCGTATGAGCAATGAGCAGGAGTCATAGGGAGCCTCGCCGGTGGTGTTCCATTGTCGTAACAATAATTCTCTTAGCCTGTCCATGGCGCTGTCATCAAACCACCATGCATTTCGTCTCCAGGTCCCATGGAGAAGTCGCGCTTCTACTACAAATTCTTCGTTGTAGGGGGCAATAACTTTTAACCTGTGCTCATTAATTATTTTGACTGAAATGTTAGTGTGCATGAAAATTAGATTTTAAGGAGTTGAATAATCAATAAGGCCGATCAGCAATTGAAAAACCAGCTTCCGTTAAGCATTCGCTATTAACGCCGTTGGTTGTGTTCCGGTTTCGATAACAGGAGTAGTAACCGGTTTCCCTTTCAACGCAAAAGGATAAACTTCGGGCAATCGTTGCATGTATAGTAAGCAACGGAAAAGGACAGTTTCCGAAAACTTTAAAATCATTAGCACAGCACCTTCCATATTAAGTATGCGAAAAAAATGCTTGATTTTACTCACCTCCACTTTCAATTCTCTGTATTCTTTATCGCTTAATGAATAATAGTCCCCATTGATAATAAGCTCCCGGAATTGCAGTTTGGAGGCGGCCAGCTGACGGTATACTTCCTTCCAGTCATCAGCCCAATCCAATAAAAACTTTGGACATGAATGGGTGACTGTCTTAAAGAATACTTTATCGACCTCCAATTGAGATTTATATAAGGGCATTTTCATTACTTCTTCCAGGCCCAGCGTACACAAATACCTTGAAACTCTGTAATGAAAGCTGTCGTATGGGTGAATTCCTCTGTAATATTTTTCCAGGTCCTGAACAGTAATGTTTTTACTGCCGATGGTAATTTCATCCGAGACAGTGCTTACCCATCCCGTTTTATATTTTAAGTACATGACAAAAGGATTTTTGTTCAGCCGGAGAGAAGGCTGAATGGTTTATAAAATTTATTGCCAAAAAAAACTATCGTGCTAATGCATCAAGAAGAAGAAAAATAATCTAACATGGTAAGTAAGAATTAAGGTTTACGTATTTGGGTTGTTGCCGGCCTTATAGATAATGTAACTGAAAATTTAGGTCAAAGATTTTTTAACATGGTAACACCCTGAATGATCTTCGCCCTTCGTAAATCCTGAAAGCTCCAGTGCTTCCAGGAAAAGAGTGTCATTTGATGGTACTACAATATTGAAAGCATCAATATTGGTAAGTTTTCCAATTGTGATTAAGAAAATAACGATCAGATTTTTTGCCAGCTGGCTTTTTTCCATTGAAACCAAACCAAAATATGCCGTTCGTTCTCTGATCGCTATTGCATACTCAATATGCTCAATGAATGTTTCGTCATAATCCTCTTCAAGTTTACTTTCGTCCATCCGACGGCAAATAGTAACGTTTAATAGGAAACGCTCCACGCCCTTTGCCAACGCTTTATCGCCAAATGCTTCTTCCTTTGTACACTGGTTTACATTTGCATCGGTAAGGCATGAAAAATAACAGAGATTGCCAATAGAAAATATCCTTAACGATTTTATACCGGAGACTTTTAAAACGACCCTTTCCAGCGAGGTCAAACTAAGCCTGACAAGTAATTCTTCATATTCGCCCCGATGTTTTTTCCTGAAATCGTCAAAAGACAGTTCCTTCATGATGGATTTTCCATGCCGGGTAGGAATATAACTTTTGGGCACCGTTATTTTTTCTGTCATAATGTTTTCCTCTTATTTTCTCTTGGAGCTAATACATTATATGAATAGCAGATCTGCCACTGTTTTTTCCCGATCATAAAAAATGAATCACCTAAATCAACTTTGGCAGCCGCTACCGGCGCCTGAATGGACACTGCATAATTTTTCGCTTTCAACAGCCCATAGCATCTTAAGGACAACATCATTTTATTAAATCGCTCGTCTGCGGTATTCTGCACCGGCCTGTTAGTATCGTTGCCAAAGCGAGTAACCTTTACGAACAGCTGCTCCAGCAAAAGCTCTGGTCCCATATAGAAGCTGAAGGGCCCCCACTCATCATCAACTTTCCAGGTCGGTGCGATGCTTAGACCGAACGCCTTTATATCAAATGCGAAATAGTTTGCACGCGCAGGGCTATAATTCATGATGCCGGTTCCTGTTTTATACTGTGACCAGGCTATTTGCATACGGCCGCAAAAAGAAGGAAGATCATTAGGTATTTGAAGCTCCATGCCTATACCAAACAAGGGATACATTCGCCAGGGAAAACTTGCGCCGTTTTTTTCATCAAAAGTCGGGATGACCTTAGCCTGGGAAGCAGCCATTCCCACTGCAATAAATGCTTTTGCGCAAACCTCTCTTGGTTCTGCAGGCGGCTCCCAGGTAAGGCCATAATTAATAAATTGTACGGCTGATATTAAATTGTTCTCTGTGTAGGGTAGATCCTCAAACCTTTGATCAACTGGATTTTTTAAAAACGAATTAAGCCGGCGCCGGTATCCATAATACCATATAGAACGGCCTTTTGTTTTCACCATACCGCTGTCAAATTGCTTGAAACCAGTAATATTGATTGTTTTAAATATATTATTCCCTTCAAAATCTTCCGGCTCCCAATACACCAGTTGTTCCAATGGCGTACATCCCTGCGAATTGTTCTTCTGCATTTTTACCCGAATAAAAAAACGTTGTTTAGTTCCATCATAGGAATACAGATCCAGCTGTGGTCCTGTGGCCACCCGGCGTAAAAAACACTCCATTGAATGAACAAAAGAATCCACGGTTCTTGTATAGGGGTTAATTGATGGTTCGATTATCTGTATTCTCTCTTTGATGTAAAATTGATCGCCAATCTGAAAACGGAGAATATCGAATGGCTGTAGAATAATTGGTTTGGAGTAAACCCCTTTTTTGAATTTAAGCTGGAAATATCTTACTGGTGCTCCGTTAAAGAGAAAATAGCCATGAAGCGAATCTCCATTTTTTTTAATGACATAACCAGGTTCAAATACATCCTGGGTCCAGCCAATTTGAAATTGGAGTATCGAGAGGAAGGTTACGATAATCAATTTTATTCTCATATTTTATAGCAATTGCAGTTTAGAAATAATAGTACACCATGACCGATTTTCTCCTACAATCCAGCGTTCCTGTTTCACCCATTGTGGACAAGGTTAAAAGAGAGTAGGAGACAGCCATGCTGAATTTCGCCAGGTCTATCCGGGCAGTTGCGTTCATACCCAGCATCAACCCATTGATGGATTTTCTGGGAATTTGTTTCCAGACATTTTCATCATCTTCAGACATTTTTGTAGGACTATACAGCCCAATCTGCCCATAAGGTTCCAATCCTGTATATAAATTGTAATGAAATCTCTGTAGCAGGCAGTAAGAAAGGTTCGTGGAAAGTGTAGCAAGTAGTATATCATGCGTATTTTTTTTAAAACCCGAATCGGCTCCAAAGGGTTGATAGCGGCTCCGGCCGGCTGATAATGTCAAATTCGATCCTGATATTAATTTCTCGGTTAGTCCTAACCAGGGACGGGTGTAACCCACTGTGAGTGATACCCCAAGGCATGGCGCCATTTCTTTTACTGTATAAAAATGTGAACCCAGTGATGGTATCATTTGAGATACCCCGGCACCTACATACCATCTCCTTGTTTTGGATCTACTTTTGATAATCGATCTGTCACGCTCGTTCAGGTAAACGAACGCTTTTTTAAGTGCAGGTTCTTCATATTCCATGTAACCAATTTGTTCCTGGAACCGGTCCTGTGAATCCAGCAATGCCGATAACTGTTGCCTGAATCCCTTGTTAGGAAAATAACCTGGTATTTCAATATCTACCAGTTCCTCAACCGTTCTCGGGGTATCCTCATAGCAGATAAAAAATCGCTTTTTTTCAAACTCTATTTTATATAAGGAATATTGCGGGCCTTTAATTAGTTCTTTAAGCAGGGCTATAACGGGAATCCAATTCTTAAAGAGCATCTTGTTTTCCTCATGAGGGTCTGTCGCTAACAGTAGAACCGGAGCACCGATGAATTTTCCTTCACCTTTTATCCAAAAGGATTCTATTTCGGCAGAAGGAATAATTATCTCTGGAGTCCTGGCCGAGCTTTTATATCTCAATTCAAATAAGGGAGCCTTAAGAATATTGTAATAAATATAGCCGCGCAGGGTATCGGAGTTCTTGATTACTACAAATCCCTTTTTAAATGCCGGCTGCCCATAGCCCGTCATAAATGCCAGCGTTAAAAGAAGACCAAAGCAATTCTTTCTTATCATAACAATTCGTTTTTGTTCATCACTTTTATGTATTCCACGGCCACACTACTACCACCTTTCTCCATGTGGTAATAAATAAATACTCAGCTGCCTGATAGCAGAGCACCAATTATTTTCTTACAGGAATCCCTTGTTGATAGCTGCCGGTGACTCTAAATCAGTACCGGCGCCTTTTACGTAAACGCTTTCTCTGTGGTACGAGCTGGTTGGGTCAGATTTTCATTCTAAATTCCCTTCAACGCTTATCCCTTTCATTGTGGTCAAACCATAAAAAAACCACGTATATACTTTTTTATAAAGGACAATCTCCGGCTTGAAATTATATATAAATAGCAATTGAATTGATTCAATACTTTTTTTATAATTCGGATGCATAGGTAGAATGTTCTGCCCCCTTGAAATAAGTAGGAAAGAGTAGTAAGGCGTACATAATGGTAACCCTATAATTTTCCCGAAATAAAATGCGAAATGATTTGAAACCTTGTCACCATGGGACTGCACGCAACATAGTTGTGCAGCGGCAAACAGCTTGCTGAGATTAATAGGTTGGAAAGAAAATAATAATGCGCAAACTGCTATTAAAAATAGGATAATATGAACGATATAAATAGGCATGAATCTAAGGTTTAATGTACAGTACTAAGGTTTATTCATTATTACCGGCAGGTAGAGCCCAGGGTTTATTGGGCTCTCCTGTCTCATCCCAATCCCGAAGGGTTTGAGGTGCCGGTATATGCTCTGACCAGGTAACAAGCCTGCCGGTGAAAAATCCCGCCTTCCATATTGCCAATCTTAAATTCCTTCAGGCCAAAGTATTTTATTTTAATCGCGTAATAGAGCGCTACTACAACAGAGTGACGATCCAAAGGGCACCAAATTTTTTTAAACGTAATTCGGGGATTGCGAGGGAGAGATAATATAAGTTGCCAGATGCTTTTAGAAGCAAACAGGAGAGAAAGCGTTAGGTTCCCGTATTTGTGATGAAATTTAAAAAGTAACATGTGCAACGATTAAGGTGATAAGGATCGCTGCCTGACGGAAGGAAAAGCTATTGATTTGAAGCACCCAGATGGTGAGAACACGAAACTAATAAAAAATTATATATTCAAAAAATTATTTAAAATATTTTTTTTGATTTTGTAGAAACGATTGATAAATGAGCAAAAATCAGGGGTGAAGCATGAACCAATATGTTTCATGATTGGCTTTTGATAGCTTGTTCAATGTGGCTTTGCTAACAAAGCAGAACCACGTCAAATTCTTACAAAGATCTGGTATAGCCTGCAGAAAAAGTCAGGCCTTATGTGTGCGGGCCCCTTACAAAATTTGTGTTGATTATACATTTTTATTCACATTCCACAAAACCGAACAGAAGTGCATTCGGTTTACTTATCTTTATCGTAAGTAATTACGTTTATGATAAGTACTTATACATTTACATTGGCCAATATAAAGAAAATGTCTCACCCTGGGGCTATCATTGAAAATGAATTCTTCAAACCAAAACAACTTTCCCGGTATGGAGTTTCCCAGGATACAGGAATACCGCAATCCCGGCTCTCATTGATCATTAAAGGAAAGAGAGGAATAACGGCTGATACTTCTTTACGCTTAAGTGCATATTTTGGATTAGCGCCGGATTATTTTCTTAACCTTCAGACTCAGTATGACCTTTATTGCCAGACGAAGAAAAATCGCAATAAATATTTAGCTATTAAAAGCAGCTCCACAAGAATAAAAACCTTTCAGACACTTAAAAGCGGAGTAGGAAAAAAGTAGTAAGACTAATAAACTACAGTCCTTCACTACAATTAAAAAAAATGGCAAAATCCCAGATTAAAAAAAACGCAGCAAAAAAAGGCATGAATATTATTCTGCCCGGATATACTAATGAACTCAATGGTACTGAAATCTATCAGTCAAACAGGGTGACGACTGCCAAAATAAAAGGGTTAACCAACATACAGTCAAAGATTTTCTTTTCGATCATTCATAATCTGCAGGAGCCAATCCGCATGAGTATGAGCGGTACTGACTATACTCAGCTTCAGCTTTTTGCTAATGACGGCGAAACGATCAATATAGGAATTAGGCTTTCTGATATAGCACAGCCGGCTCAATATGCGGAGGTTGTAGAACAAGCCCAGGGTCTTATGAACCTTAGAGTGAACATGAAATCTCCTAAAGGTGAGGAATATATCTCCATAGCCTCGCTGATTAATCGTATCGAAAAGCCCAAGAAGGTAGATGGTAAAGCAGTTCTCTACTTACGTATGGATAAGGATGTCGCTAACAAACTAATTATCATCGACCGAAATACTTTAGGAAAACCTGTAAATTATACAAAATACTTGCTTGAAGTCGCCTTGAAAGCAAGAAGCAAGTATACCTCTCGATTGTATCCCCTCATTGCCTCATGGAAGCAGAAAGGTGGGTTCAGAATAAGATTGGAAGAATTGCGTCAAATTGTGGGTGTTGAACCTAATGAGTACAGTGAGTACGCTCAATTTAAAAGGCGGGTCCTATTGCCTGTTCAAAAAGAGTTGGAGGATCGCGCTGATTGCTGGTTCAACTGTTCCGCCAGGGATTTCGAAATACGGGACGGCAAGAAGGTAACTACCCTTAATTTTAAAGTGATTGTGCCTGCAATGCAGGAAGCGCTGAAGCGCCAGGCAGACATGATTAAGGCGCTGCTTAAAAACCATTTTGATTTTCAGGATGGCCACTTCAAAGCGATAGATCCTTTGTTTAGCCGGAACTTTAACCATGATCGGGCTGAAAACTTCATGTCCAAAATTCTTTCTCTAAGTGATTATATCAACAGATTAAAAGGAACAGATGACCAAGTGAACGACAGAGCCTCATATGCCCTAAAATCGATTATAAATCACTTTCAGGACGAGATTAATAAGCTTTAACAAGTTAATTTTTTGTCAGGCTAAATACGATACTAAGAGCCATTATAAAACCATACTTAATTGACGATGAATAAGTTCCCTTGACAATAAGTTAAGTTTTTGTCAGGGGATTATTTTATTTGGCAAGTAGCAACTGGCCCTTGTTAAGTTTTTGTCAGGCATTTGTTCTGCCTTTCTAGGTGGATGACATTGGTAATTAGCAAATTATCCTTCCGAATACTTAATTTTTTGTCAGGGATAGCCATTAAATTGAAATAATTGGCCTTAAATAGTTAAGTTTCTGTCAGGTTTTTTCGCTGATTTTGACTTATTCCCTGCACTCACTTCTTTGATAATGAATGAAAATCGCTTTAGAGAACTTAATTTTTTGTCAGGCATAACCAGCTTTCCTGCTTCGCTGGGCCCAACAATTACGAGTGCCTGGCTTATGGCGGATATTAAGATTTTGTCAGGCATATTCTCGGGTATTAATTTTTTGTCACGGATGCCCTATTAGTATTTGTCAGGGCAAGCTTTGGTTTCTGTCAGGAATAAGTTAAGTATTTGACAGGGGTTTTCCGCTGAAACCCTTACCAGTAATACGTTTCGTGGGTGGCTACAAATTCCAATTAATATACAATAAAAGATCTACAAAGGAAAAATTTATAGAAATAACTGACTTCGGTTGCTAAGGAATTTAGTAAGTAGGGTGAATTTAAGTCATTTTGTCAGATAAAGGGGGGGGAATTCAAAAAAATTGGAAGAAAAGATCATCATCCAATTAAGAAAACTGGGCGCCGGCGCGAAAAAGTTAAGTTTTTGACAGAGAAGCGTTTTTGGTATTTTTTACTGTACTTAATTATTTGTCACGGTAACCGCACAACTTATTGATATTTAAATTATTAACATTAGTTTTTCGGGAGGCCCATTTTTAGGCATTATATACTTTCTGTAATTACCAGGTCCTTTTGCAAAGAAGCTGGGGCAATATAAAAACCGTCGATTATCCGGTATAACTCATGCTGCATCTTGCTCTTATAAGATTCTGGAACTCTCCAAAATGTCAATTTCGTGTTTATAATCTTCGGTTTTTGTCACGTTTTGCTCGTAATTCTTTAGGAAATGTTACTTTAATAAGTAAATTTGAAACTAAAAGTAACAAAATCAACTTTAAAGAACACTCATATGAAAGTGGTAGTTGCCGAGAAACCTTCCGTTGCTATTGACCTTGCCAGGGTAATGGGCGCCAGCCAAAAAAAGGACGGTTATATAGAAGGGGCTCAATATACCTTCACCTGGTGTTACGGGCATCTTTTACAGTTAGCGCCCCCTGAAACCTATGGTTATAAAGCATTTACAGCAACCGGGTTACCGATGATCCCTGACAAATTCTTACTTATACCCCGCCTCGATGAGAAAGGAAATCCGGACAAAGGCATCTTAAAACAAATATCTACGATCACTCGGCTGTTTAAACTCGCCCAGGAAATCATTATAGCTACCGACGCCGGCAGGGAAGGAGAATTAATATTTCGGTACTTATACCATCACATAGGCGTCTATAAGCCCTTAAAACGCCTATGGCTGTCTTCTTTGACCGATAAGGCCATCGTAGAGGCATTTCAGGATTTAAAACCAGGAAACGAATTTGAAAGGCTGTATATGGCTGCCAGAAGCAGAAGTGAAGCTGATTGGCTGGTTGGTATGAATGCCACCACTGGCTTAACTGTAGCCGTGAAATCACAAAAACCACTCTCGCTCGGACGGGTCCAAACGCCAACTCTGGCAATGATCTGCAGCAGGTTCGTTGAAAATAAGAACTTCGTTCCTGAAAAATATTTCCAAATTGAACTAAGTCTGTCAAAAAATGAAATATCATTCACGGCCACGAGTGAAAGTAAATTTAAAACCCAGGCGGACGCTGATCAGCTGCTTTCGAAAATCCTTCATTCAAAAAAAGCAGTAGTTGAGAACTTTGATAAAAAAGAAGTTGCAGAACAGCCCCCATTGTTGTTTGACTTAACTACGCTGCAACAGGAAGCCAACCGAAAACATGGGCTCTCAGCTGATGAAACCTTAAAGACTGCTCAATCTCTTTACGAATCTAAACTGATCACATATCCAAGAACCTCCAGCCGTTATATTACCGAAGACTTGTTTGAGAAAATCCCGGGCATTATTGCGGTTCAGATGAAGCATCCGAAATTTTCTCACGCAGCAACAGGTTTTAAGGGGCAAAAACTGAATCGAAAATCTGTTAATTCGTCTAAGGTTACTGACCACCATGCGCTGCTTCCCACTGAAAATTTTCCGACTAATCTTTCGAAGGTTGAAAGCCAGGTTTATGATCTCATTAGCTCCCGCCTCCTGGAATCATTTTCCGGCACATGTATTAAGGATGCCACCCGTATTGTACTGATAGCCGAGAAAGAACAATTTGTAGCCACAGGTTCGGTGATCAAGATTCCCGGCTGGCGCTCGATCTGGGGCGCCATAGAAGAAAAGGAGGAAAATGAACCGGAGGATTCAAATCAACAGCTGCCACAACTTAATAAAATGGAAATCCTACCTGTTAAGAATGCAAAAGTGCTTAATAAACAAACTAAACCTAAACCCCTGCACACTGAGGCTACTTTACTGAAGGCTATGGAAACCGCCGGTAAAGAAATGGATGATGAAACCATAAGGGAAGCTATTAAAGAGAAAGGAATAGGTACGGCTGCCACGAGAGCCAGCATGATCGAAGTTTTATTCAAACGGAAATACATCGAAAAACAGAAAAAATCACTCGTTCCCACCCATTTAGGTATGCTCGTATACGATCTTGTTAAGGAAAAAAGCCTTGCTTCTGTAGAACTAACCGGTAACTGGGAACATAAATTTATTCAAATCGAGAAGGGTATTCTTAGCGATCAGAATTTTCACACTGAAATTATCCAATACACGAAAAGCATTACCCAGGAGATCCTCCAGGTTTCAGGAACTAACCAGCAGCTCTTCCATTCAGAAGAAATGACAAGTAAAATACCTTGTCCATGCTGTAATAGCGGCCACATTCGTATTTTTGATAAGGCAGCCAATTGCTCCCGGAGCCAGGAAGGATGCAAGTTTGTAATTTTTCGCACGATCTGCGGAAAAAAAATTACTGAAAAACATATCAAAGATTTAATTACCAACCGAAAAACGGGATTGATCAAGGGTTTTAAATCCCCCAAAAACGGCAAAGTGTTCGATGCCTTCCTTGTTCTTGACAACCATTTTAAAACTAATTTTTCCTTTACTAAATGAAAAAGCCAACAGTCTCTGACCGAGTAATTCCCCAAAAAGGCTTGTCAATTGGAGATCTTTTTGAAAAGCTCAAACAGGAAATGGTAAGAAAAAAACTTTCGATTAAGGAACTATCTGCACAAACGGGTTATCCTTCATCGATGGTATCGAGACTCTTTAATGAAAAGCCCTCCAATTTTGAATTTCAAACTATTTCTAAAATCGCCCAGACCATAGGGTATAAAATCACTTTTAATATTGTCGATACCAAATGATTTTTTTCGTTTTTATCATGACCAGGGGGAAAACCACTTGGCAACATCATATTTTTTCATCCACCGGACTCCAGCCGGATGAAAGTTTATTTGATATTTCAGTTTTCATTTCTTTCATTTTGTTAAGTCTTTCATCTAAATCTTTTACCTGATTTATGTCATTTCCTGGAATTTTGATTGGCACAAATTTCCCATTAACCTTGAAAGAAAATTGTATAAACAAAATGTTTTTTCCTTTTATATTATTATAAGTAACGCCTACTTGCGGCTCAGTATATTTATCATTTACTACAGGAGAATTATAATTTCCAGATAACACTATTGGCTTTTCAATGTTTCTTCCAACAGTGTGCTCCATTTTAACAGGAGACAACGATTTTTCCTCCTGCAACTCTTGCCTTTCAATTTCTTTGCTTTCTTGGTAAACAGGACGAGTTTTATTTTCTATAATGGGAAGATCTTTAATCAGCTCATAAATACTTAGAATTTCATCTTCATTAAGATCCAGCACGCGCCGGTCCCGTATAGGCATTTCTTTTAGTTCAGTTATTGCAAATGAAGTATTGCCATTGTTAGAAAAATGTATCTGCTGAGATAGTGGATTGTAAGACGCTATTTTACTACCACTTTTGGTTTTGATTTCATACCGCCTGTTTACATTGGCAACTGCCTCGAAACTTTTCTTTACTTGCGAAGGCATAAGGTATAGTTTTGGTTTGATAGAATGTGCAATAAAATAAGAAAATTGGAGCACATACAGAAAAATAATTATAAATGTCATTTTATAGACTTCAAACGCGTAGCGATAAAGAAAAACCCCGGTGCCCTTTGTGACCGGGGTTTTCTGAAAACTTGAAAAGATTTTATTACCTGGAAATCTATTTATTATTACACTGCCCGACTGCACGAATTTCATCTTCACTTATATAAACGCACACATCCCTTATTACAAGATCCCGAAGTATATCCCTATAATGATACGGGGACATCAGCGCATTCATTTTCAAATCAGGTATGTTCACCCGTAAAATTGTAATACCCCCAGCCTTCTTAACGCTATCTACCAAATTTAAAGCGGAACCTTTTGGGATCGTTACCCATTCCTCCTTTTTTTGACCGTTGGCAATGGTAACAAGGAAAGTTCCCAGGAGAAGGGATAAAAATTGTTTTCTCATAGTTCTTGTTTAGGTTAGTTATTGTTTTGTTTACACACAAGCTACTTAAATCTCCAAATTTATAAATATAGCTTTTGCCGGTTTCATTTTAAATTGATTCTTATCAAAATTAAATGGCTCCATTTCTACTATTGCCATTTTTCCCCTTTGACTTTGAATGATTAAGATGTTCGTACTCTTGGAATTATCTATAGAGGCCTCTATACAAAGTTTCCGCAATGAGTAGCACAGATACTATATTTATGATGCCAAACAGTTCCACGTATTCCCCCGGGGCTTAAAACGCCTAAATAAAGATGTCAATTTTTGATTGGCAGTAAAATCAATTTATCCAATAAAACGAAGTGCATGTTTATTTCTCAGCGGAAACTTAGCCATCCAGCTGTTTTTATACGTCTATGCTTTACCGCTTTAAAGTTGACGGAATTCAACCTGAGTGGAGTTGGATAAATTCTTTAAACCGACCATTCCTTATCACATTTTCCTGTTACTTATGCAAACAAACCGAACCAGTTTTCTTTTCATTCTTTTCTTGTCTATCATATTTCGATTGGAAGCGCAGTACAACCCTCCGACTCCGAATGATAATCCAACATGTATATATGGTTACCCTTTAAGGTCAAATATGCCATGGGATTTATGCCCTGCACCTTCCGGTGGTTATATAATCGCAGGATCTACAGTGGTTGTGAAACAAAATACTTCACAGCAGGAAGGTTTCCTTATAAAAGTTAAACCAGAAGGATGCTTTGATTGGGGAAAAATTATTTTAGGATCAAATACCAGTATACGGCTGGTTAAACAGGATTTGGGTGACTATTATATCGTTGTCGACTTAAATGACAAACAAATCATCGCCAAGCTTGATACATTTGGAAGCATTATTTGGGCTAAAAGTTTAGAAGATGATCAGAAGCGCAAATTAACCGCAGACGCTATACTTCCAATTTCTGGCGCCGGCCTAGTTGTTGTTTGTGGAAACCCTCAGCTTTCCAGACCGGTATTATTTCGTTTGGATTCCAATGGCAATATAATTTGGCAAAAGGAATACAGCTATAATTGGCTAAGCGGATACCTGGGTTATTGGGGCTTTTCTAATTTCTTCTTCAAGGATAATTACTTATACCTAGGCGGAAACGAGGTTTATAATCCTGACCCACTAATCACTAAAATTAGAATTACAGATGGAGTAAGTGTTTGGACAAAGAAATACAGTAGCGTTTCATCATTAATTTTTGGTGAAATGGTGGATGCCGACTCTATGGTGATGGTAAATGCCCATTCAAGCCTGAGTAATTCCGATTTATCAACAATAGGTTCTTATGTCCTGATTGATACAAGTGGTAATGTTAAAAGCTCTGTCAATATCTCTGAGCAATATGTAAACAATGATCAACTCGGCGCATATTCGGGAAGGTCTCGACTTGTGAAGACTGCAAAGAGTTTTTACTTTTTTTCTAATGGTTCTTCAATGTCAAAAATAAGAACAGGACAATACTTTTTTAGCAAACTTATAAAATTAGACACCTCCTTAAAGATTAACTGGATCAAATCTTCAGCGCCAAAAGCCGATGAACACTATTATTGGTTTGCCCCAACGCCAAAACAAGGAGTGGCTTTATTGGGTATGGAAACGAGCAACGACCTTATTCCCAACAACCCCACACCAAAGCTTTTGTTTAAAATAATAGATTCTTCAGGAGGAAATACCAATACGAGCTGCTCTTTTTACAATCAATCTTATATAGAAACGCCACTCGCGGTTACACAGCAACCTGCAGAGAGATTTAGCTACTTTACAAGTAACTATACGGTAACTGATCATAATTTGCAGCTTTCACCTTTCTTTCCTGATCTTAAATTTAAATGCTCAGGTTACATTGATTCCTGCAGTTATCTAAAGCTTAATGGTCCTTCCTCCATTTGCAATTTAAATGCTTCCTATACTTATTATTCATCGAGGAACAAAGCGTGTAATCAACTCCCCTTGTGGCAGCTTCCTTCAAATGCAAAGCTTATATCTAAAACCCCCGATTCGGTTACTTTACAATTCCTGAATTTCGGGCGATACGTATTATATGTCACCAATCCTTTGAGTTGTGCCCCGTCTTTTGATTCTTTAGTTGTCCTTGCTGAACCGGGCGCCATACGCTTAAACCTCGGTGGCAATACGAAAATTTGTCCGCAACAATCAATGATACTACATGCCGGCACAAAATTTATTTCTTATGATTGGAATACTGGTAGTAAAGATTCAATACTGAAAATATATCAGCCAGGCACTTATTCTGTAAAGGTTATAGATTCCTGTGGCAATGTTTTGTTCGATTCAATAGTGGTTTCTTTAGCGCCGGCTCCGCCAAATGGGTTTTTACCCTCAGATACTACGATTTGCAGCCATTACGAATTTGAGATTAAATCATCCAGGTCTTTCAACGAATATTTATGGAGCAATGGAGCGAGCAGCGCTTCCATTACTATAAATCAACCTGGCAAGTATTGGCTGAAGGTTACAGACGAAAATAATTGCGTTGGGCAAGACACGATTCAAATTCAATTTAAGGATTGCCTCTATGGCATCTATATGCCAAATGCATTCACACCAAACAATGATGGAAAGAACGATGTTTTTCGACCAGTGATCTATGGTCAAATTGAACAATACCGTCTTACCATTTTTAATCGATGGGGCCAGATCGTTTTTATCTCAACAGATCCAAGCAAGGGCTGGGATGGAAGTGTCCGCGGATTGAAACAAGGGACAAATGTCTTTACCTGGGCATGCGTTTATAAACTAAAAGGAACGAATATCAAAACGTCAAAGGGAATTATCACTTGCATTCGATAAATTTAGAAACATCGTCTCTGTTGTTAATAATGAGCAATCCCAAACACCCCCCCAAAACAAGAACTTGATCAATATCATTTCTTATAAACTATAACTTTGATATAAACCTTTAATTATGCAAAAATTCCTAACTAGCGTTGCATTAATTGTATTTTCAACTACGACATATTGCCAATACAATCAATCTCCTGTTAATAATACTCCTCCAGACCCATACGGCGGCCCAGCCAATAAAATGATATCCGAAAAGAAACAAACTGGCAGCACAATGCAGGTACATGAGTATCATGGCACCGGCGATCCCGGCTTATCCACCAATTGCATGATGGTGGAATATACGTTACCGTCAAGCCGATACCACAATCAAAAAAGCAGAGATAGCCTATATGATACGCGATACGCCAAGATTTCCGACGCTGAAGATATGGGCTACGAAAGAATTCGGATCTATATTAGGAAAGAAGGCTTTTTAGGAGGCTTTGTAAAAAGGACTTATAAAATTGAGGATTTGAAAAAAGAACTTAACTCCAAAAATCATAATTGAATCTGCGCACCATATGCCATATTTGGAATGGCTTTGTAAAATGAAGAACTTCCATTCCTAAAATTTTTCAGAATTTTTTGATCACAATTCGTTTTGACCAGGTTTGCCCAAACCAGCCAGTATTTATTTCCGCAAAACATCAGGGAAAGCAAATTTCATTGAATGAAAAAGCCTCCCGGAGGGGAGGCTGCACTAATCAAATACCATTAACCATTAAACCTTATCCTATGGGATGAATTTAGATAAAAAATATATACAAAATGTTTTTAGGGTAATATTTTTTTCTGTGAAATTTGACGTGACCTATTTCATTACATTTGGCTCCCCAAAAATTACCTATGAGTAAAATCTACAAAAGATCTAATTACAAGAATGGACTTTATAGACTAGTATTCATTTTCTCAATATCAATATTCTTTCATAAGGCTTATTCACAAGAATATAAATCATTTTCAGATAAATCCGGACAACTGTTTGAAATAATGGAGTTTAAAGAAAAGTTTTCAATTGATTCTTGCCTAAAGATCGAAAAACAAAATTTTGGTTGGAAAATTCCTGATACGGCTCAATTTCGAAATATCCATTCTCAATGGTTTGGTAAGTCTAATCGTCATTATTTTTATGCTGCTGGAAGTTCCCAAGCTAAGGTTAAGCAAGACATCGAAGGCTTCAGCTTTTTGACTTCATCAAAAATGGATGACAATTTTATTAAGGTGGAAATGCGAGATCAACTTTACAAGTTACTTGCAGAAGAAATGAATATTAACAGTCCTGCTTATTATAATTTGCTACTTATTAGGCAAAAAAAATAGACCACTTGTGTGTAATTTCCGTCCTCCCCTTTTTCAATTTCGTTAGCCTATAATATATCTTATGTAAAGCGGAATGAAATAACGGAGATATTTCCCTATTTTTGGCACAAAACGCCCACAATGCCAGCAAATTCACTTTCTCGCATTATTCATGTTTTCTGGAAAGACGGACGCAAAAAGCCTTACAGCGCCTACAGTAATCTCAAAAAGTTTTTTGATCTTAACCCTGACCTCCCTTCGATGTACAATTATAAGACCCTGGGTAATAAATTTGCACAGCAGGATGACTTGGTTTTTGAGACGGACTTTATCCGAATAGAAAGACTAAGAATCAACGACGGAAAAAATTCTACAGGAGCTGATTATTGAATTTCCTGCCTATTCCTGACGATTTTTCTGATCAGATAACCACCGCTTTTTTAGTCCGGATTTTTACCACTTAAATGGCCTGGCCAGCTTCACTATCCGGGAAATTTTTCTGACCTTTGAAACTATGCCTAGACTCATGCTGATACGCGCGTTTACTGAGCCAACACAAATTGCCCGGTTTAAAACAGCTGAGGCGGCTCAAAATCGTTTACCATACCACATTGAGAAATTCAGATCGAAGTGGTTTTCTGAAGAGAAAGAAGATTGGCAATTTTATAAGGATGAAGGTATTGATCTCAGAACCATTACTGAACCAACTGGGATAGCATCAAATGTGCCAATTGTGTTGGGTGATCATAAGAATGTAATTCTTGTTGCTTTGGAATATGAACCCTGATGAACAACTTTACAAGAGTGTTTTTACTGTTTGGGCACATCACAGCCTTACTAATAAAACATTCGCTACTCACTTTGAAACAATTGAAAAATAATTTTGCATTTTAATCCAGGTCTATTAATTGATCCAGGGAGAGAACACTTATCCAGCGACATATGTTAAACGCTTTCAAATAAATTCTACATTCATTTTTACATTAATATCCATTTGCAAAGCATGTTCATTATTGACGAAAAAATTGACATCGAAAGAATGCGCCAGTTCGCGGGCGAATGGTTAAAGCTTCAACCTGAAGAACAGAAAGCAGTTTTGGCGTTATATAAGAACGATCAAAGCATAGAGTATTACTGTGGCATGCTTTCAGCTTTTACTTCCGTCTTTCAAATTTTGTATCATCAGGTGGGTGGCCTTAGCCCGGTTCCTGAACAAACAGCAAAGTTTTTTATAAGCGCCAGTATTTCACATTTGTCCAAAATGATAAAAGATAAGGTTGAGTAAGTAGCACCGTCCTTATCTCCAAACATGTAAACTTCCATTTTTCAAAACCTTTTCCAACGAAATAGAAAGTTCTCATGGACAGATCAACGAAAGAAAAATTTTGTATAGTTCCACCTGGAAACCATGGTGAGTGGAAAGATAAAATGTTACTAGTGGTCAATTCATTATACGAGGGTGATGTCAGTGGCATTTCTTTACAGGATCTCTTAGAATTTCTTTTGAAAAACAATATTGATCCTCACAAGGTGCCTATTGGTCATTTTCGAACTGCTATAACCATATGACAAGGCCACTACGTTTCTATAAAGCTCAAAACAAAACCTGAAGTTATGCTAACGCTTGATAGGATAGTTGATCTCGAAAACATGAAGAAATATGCAAGTATCTGGGAGCAAATGCCTCTTACAGATAAAGCAACCATATTGGCAATGTTCGAACAGGATAAAAGCATTGATTATTATTGTGGTTTCCTGGCTGCTTTTTCTGCTGTTTTTTACATGCTTTACGATAGCGTCTCCGCCGGAAAGATCACTACAGAAACGGTTAAAAAAGTAATCAACGGTTCTATTTGCCATTTGTCAGATTACATCATTGATAAGGTCGAATAAATATTCTCTGGTGCTTCATTAACACCCATGGAATCATGAGTCAAACTTTTGAATCTTCTCAATTAACAACCGGGTTACTTCCTGGTGACGAAAACGCTTTCAGTTTTTTCTATAAAAAATACTATAATGAAATCGTTTTTTTTGCCTGGAAGATCGTTCATCATACACATCAAGCAGAGGACATTACTTCGGAATCATTTATTAAATTGTGGCATATGCCTGGGGTGTTTGATTCTGAGCAGCATGTTCGGTCATTCCTTTACATTTCTGCTCGAAATGCCTGTTACAATTATTTAAAGCACATGAACCGGCTTGTAGATCGACATCAGAAGTTTTTTCTTTTTTTGGATGCTGATCAGCCAACGGCAGAATGCAATTTTCCGGAATTGAACGTGAGTGAAATTAGCGCTGAAATAAGAAAACTTCCTTTACAACAACGGCGGGTTTGTACGCTTCTTTTTCTGCAGGGTCAGGACATCGATTTTGTTGCTAGAAAACTAAAACTGTCCCCGCAAACTGTTCGCAATCACAAAACACGGGCATTACACAATTTAAGAACAACTTTATCCAATACGTGATACTTACTATTAATAGTGATTATTAGTCAATTTATTGAAATTCAATGCATATGTGCAACAAATTTATAAGAAAATGGTAGCACTTTTGTTACAATTTTAATGTAAATTTGTAGCAATTATGGTAACGTCAGTGCATTCTAAAATATTAAAGTCTATTGCCCGGAAAAAAAAAGGAGAGCTGATATTTCCTACTGACTTTCGGGCTATTGGAAGCGCTGCTGCTGTAAAAACAAGCTTGACAAGGTTGCAAAAAAGCAGCATTATTGAGCGCATTTCACAAGGTATTTACATCATACCAAAATCAGATCCCGTTTTAGGTACCATACGGCCATCTCTTGAAGATATCGCTTTTGCAATTGCAAGACGCGATAAAGCACGCATAATTCCATCGGGCGCCTATGCCTTACAAAAATTAGGCATTTCAACCCAGGTTCCAACGAAACTTGTTTTTCTTACAGACGGTGCGCCACGCCTTATAAAAATAGGTAACAGAAGCATTAAATTCAAAGCGACGACACCAAAAAAATTGATGACCAAAGGCGAAATAAGTGGTCTTGTGATCCAGGCCATGTCTGAACTGGGCAAGCACGGTATAACCCCGCCAATAGAGCAAAAAATAAAAACCGCGTTACAGCAAGAGAAAATTTCCATTATAAAACATGATGCTGAATTAGCCCCGGCGTGGATTGCACAAAAATTACATTCCTTTGCTGCATTTTAAATCCATGAACAAATGAAGGAATGGCTATCATTGCCTGAAACCAACAGAAGGGAGATAATAATTGCAGCCGCAGAGAAAAACAGAATGTCCGAGCAAGCAGTTGAAAAAGACTTATGGGTAACCTTTACGCTCAAAGCAATTTTTTCTACCCCATGGGCCCAAAACCTGGTATTTAAAGGGGGTACCTCATTAAGCAAAGCCTGGGGACTAATCCAGCGTTTCAGTGAAGATATTGACCTGGCGCTCGACAGATCAGTTTTAGGTTTTCCCAAAGAGTTTGTAAGCAATTCACAGGTGAGCAAACTTCGGAAACTGGCTTCCAAATTCATTGCCGGTGAATTCAAAGAAGGGCTCGAAAAGGCCCTTATCGCCCAGGGATTGCCCAAGGATGTTTTCATGCTGTCAGTTCAGCCCACAGAACTGTCAGACCGGGATCCGCAGGTGCTGGAGCTTGCCTACACATCCGTAATTACCAGAGGCGCATATATCAAAGACAAGGTTATCATTGAAATTGGTGTGCGTTCTGAAAGGGAGCCCGGAAGTATGCGACCAATTCAAAGCATCATTGGCGCAACATTTCCTGGCCAGCCCTATTCAGACAATCCCTTCGAGGTGTTCACAATTGACGCTAAACGAACCTTTCTGGAGAAAGCCTTTCTGCTTCATGAAGGTTTTTTATCCAAAACCCTCGTACCTAATAAACATGATCGCAAGTCCCGACATATTTACGACCTGGTAAGTATCATGGAAACCAGTCATGCTGAAGAGGCCCTGATGGATAAGGAGCTGTATTCCTCCATTGTCGAACACCGCCGCCATTTCACTCCTGAGCGGGGAATTGTTTATGATCTTCACGAAGCCGGCCAGATAAATTTTATTCCACCTGATGAGGTAATAAAACAGTGGGAAGAAGATTACAGAAAAATGGTTGAAAGTATGATCTATGGAGATTATCCTGACTTTAAAGAATTGATTCTCAGATTAAAACAGTTATTGGTTCGATTTCGTCTTAGCAAGGCGCCACATAGATTGGAAATTTTGAAAGCCATGGCTTTTGAGAATCCTGCCTTACCCGAACCTAAAAACGGCATTACTTTTATTGCGTCAATTGATTTCACCAGTGACCGATACCAGCCTGCAGGTCCAGGCAACGAAACGATTCTTTATTCCCTGAGTTTCGAATTTTACCAGGGTACCTGGTTTACAACAAATGTTGAGATCAGAGTTTAAGTACTTGCAGCAAATAATACTTTTACACTTTACTTGTTTTATACTTTACTACATTTAGAAAATTATTATCAAAGCGAATAACTGACCGGCCATTTGGTAAAATGGCGCTCTACCCTACTGCTTTACAACAACTTGCTTATATTCTTTATATTCTTCTTCCCCCATAAGCCCTTTAACAAAGGCCTCCATTCCTTCGTCATTTTTTTCCATGACATACCTGGTAAAAGGTAGCGATAATTTACATTTCTCAAACCCTAATTTCTCCATCTCTTTCCGAATACTTTCATTCGGTAAGCCTTCCAGCCATTCTTTGTAATCAGATTCTGTAGGATTAAATTTCTGGGCCTTTTTATGATACCGATAAGTACAATTGCCATAAGAATATAGCAGCTCCCAATAGCGTTTCATTTCCTTTGGAGCTTTTTCAACAAACTCTTCCTGTTTTTTATTCTGTTTTTCGTGCGGATGTTTTACTGTAATCATTCTGGGTTAGTTTCAGGGTATTGTTCTAATATGCTTTTTGTAGTTATGACATTTTTAGATGCAGGTAAATCGCGTCGATACAGCGAATATACCGAGCCATGTTCAGTACTTTTTTCCTCACCCCCCCAATTTGCCGGTCTCACGGTCATAATCTTTAAAAAACAGTTGCCGATCATGGCCACCCGCAGTCTTAAAATCCTTCTCATCTTCTGTTGAATCGAACTTAAAGGGTTCCGTTAGCTTTAGTTTCAAGGCGCTGGAGCATAACAAATTCCCCAACCAGGAAAAATCGCAGACAATTATATGAAAAAATAGTTATATTATAGTGGTCAGTAATCCAAAAGGTACTAAAATATTAGTGCCTTTTTAAAAAGTCGGGGTTCTTTAGTCGAGGCCTTCAAAAAGTTCCTTTAGCTTTATATGCAAAGTCTTAGCTAAAAGTGCAATATGTGAGATACTTGTGTTAATTTTGCCTCTTTCTATACGGCTTAACTGTGGGTATTCGATTCCGGATAAGTCTACAACGTCCATCATCGTTAGGCCACGTTTTTTCCGATAATTTCTTAGTCGTACCCCTACATTTCGCAATAGACGATCGTTACGAAGGTATTTAGACAAAGCAATTCGTTTTTAAAAAGTGAAAGCTTTTTAAGGGTAACTGATAAAGTATTGTTAACAATGGGCAAGTTAACTGTTGTTCATACACTAAAAAATATCAAATTTGACACATGACTGAGTTTCAAATATGTGAAATACAATTACATGTATTCCTGTAAGGAAAAACGAGACTATTCAAAAATTTTGACCAGTGAAACCAATTAACCTAACCTTTTTGAAAAGAGATCATTTAAGATGTCCCATAAGGAAACCTATTATCGAAAAAAAATTATAAACCAGCTATATTTTTCCGAAGCTCTTTCCAGCACAGAGCTGAGCACAATGAATGGCAAGAGCATTCCATTGATCACGGAATTAATTAACCAGCTTATTAAAGAAGGTTTTATTGAGGAAAGTGGTTATGCTCCTTCTACTGGAGGCAGAAAACCTCTGCTATATTCTATTACTTCGGGTATTTTTTATATAATAGCAGTCGCCATAGACCAGGTATCTATTCGTATTGCAATCTTAGATTCCCATAATAAGTTTGTTTCAAAAGTCAGGAAAATAGATCTCACACCAAATGGCAATAAAGAGATCCTGCCGCTGCTTGCAAAGCAAATCCAGGAAATTATTAAGGTATCAGGAATTAGCAAAGAAAAAATTTTGGGTGTTGGAATTGGAATGCCAGGCCTCATTGATATCAAAAATGGAGTTAACTCCGCCTATCTAAACCCTGAAACGGGTAGTAGTATTATTAAATCAGTGAAGGAGGCTTTAGGGAAAAATATACCTGTGTTTATTGAAAACGATTCAAAATTAGTAGCGCTTTCTGAGCTTAAATGGGGCAATGCCAAAGGACAGCAAAATGGCTTAGTAATAAATATCGGGTATAGCTTGGGGTTAGGTATCATAATCGGAGGGAAAATATTTAAAGGTCATGAAGGTTTTGCCGGAGAGTTTGGTCATATTCCTCTATTTGTGAACCGGAAGTTGTGCAGCTGTGGTAAAACTGGTTGCCTGGAAACGGAAGCTTCACTTTTGGTCGTAGCAAATAAAGCAATGGAAGGGATTCAAAATGGCAAGCTCTCCATTTTAAGCAATGCTGAGCCCAATACAAAAGAAAAATTAGTTAAAGAAGTTTTGGATGCCGCAATACGCGGCGACAAACATACTATTGAAATCATTTCTGAAGCCGGGTATCATATTGGAAAAGGGATCAGCGTCCTTATCCACTTATTTAATCCTCATCTTATAGTCTTAAGTGGGTTAGGAACGACTGTTGGCCGAATTTATTTGGCCCCCATACAACAGGCTATTAATGAACATGGGATACCGATGTTATCGAAAAGTGTAAAAATCGAAATGTCTTCACTTGGTTATGATGCTGCCCTTTTAGGAGCTGCAGGCCTGGTAATGGAAAACTTTGAGCATTTGACGTTACTCGATAAAAAGCAAACTCGTAAAAGCAGTAAAACCTCATAACAAACTTAACTATGAAACGATCCTCATTCTTTTTCTCCGCCATTTTTTGCCTTTTATTTTTTGGTTCTTGTTCAAAGGACAGTGATACAACCATTACCCAGTCCTCGCCTGGTAATATACTTCGCGTAGAGTATCTGAAATATGTTATTAAAAATAATGACACCGTTTTTGTCAATGGCCCCAGAGCCAATATTAATGATCAAGATAGCTATGAATTTCTAAAAGAAACCCTGCTGAAAGTAACCGTGACCGGCCGGATTTGGAACTTACCGTACACGGGAGGACGCCTTGACTTTTACGATTACGGTGGAACTGAAAAATTATTTACAGTGTCTACTGGAGATATTCTTCAAAGCAAGTTTCAGACGATCACAACCTCGGATGAGGCCATTAACGGCACTCTATATTCCATTGACTTTTCTTTTGTGATTCCAAAGACGGTTTCGAATCGAATTTACAAACCACGTGCAGTAGTTTTTAGTGGCAATTATTCCAGTGAATACGTTTTACCTGTTAGATTTGATATTCACTAAAGAGAAAGGCATCAGCGTATCCTGATGCCTGAAGAAATAGCTCGCCACTTTGTTTACTCTCAAATAATTTTTATGTATGCATGCGAAAAGAAACAAAAATGAATTATTGTAATTGTTGTAGTGGCAATTCAATCTTAATTGTATCACCTATTTCTTTTTCCAGCTTGTTCCAGGAAGGAATGAGCAGCAATCGCGTGACATAATTTCCAAACACTACCCTATCCAAAATTTGATTGGGCACAATACCATCAACGTCTATAATGTTCTTTTTTTCATTAACAAAAATCCCAATTCCAACTGCATGGGATTTTTTGATCATTATGCATTGTTTCGGTGCGGAAAAATTTATATTCCACCTGTCATGCACCAGGTCGCATTGATACTTACTACCAATGTTTTTTTTAATCAAATCGTAAAGTTCATTAATAGTAGGAACTGTGTTGTTGAACTGTAAAGTCATAATAAAGGTTTTTGGTTTCGAATAATTAATCTGCTGACTATCTTTTGAAAAACTGAATCCTTTAATAATCGGCCTCTCCAAGTCGTATATAAGCGGTCATGCCGAAAGTATTTTTAAGTGGAGACTGTGCTACAAGCGGCGCTAAATAGCAAAAGCTTAATCCAAATTTTTGGTCATACAATGAAAACTTATATTCAAAGCCGGCGCCTATATAAGTTCTGTTTCCTTTTACTTTGGATTCGTAAGAAGCGCCGGCTCTAAAAGCAAAAGCATCCTTGAATCGATATTCACCACCAAAACAGATATTCACTTCCTGTAATTCCTCTTTAAGACCATTGGGAGCATCATAAAACGAAGAGAATAAACCATTGAGATAAGATCTTCCGGGATTTTTCCCTTTAATAATTTGTCCTGTCTGATCCAGCTCGGGTGGTGAAGGAACTAAAAGTTTATTTATATCCAACCCAATTGAGTATCCATTGTCTTCATTTACTGCGCAATCGTAGCCAAAACCCATTCTTAGATTGGTTGGTAAAGAAGTTTTAAGGGCATCCCTCCCATAGTTCAATTTAGGGCCAATGTTTGATAAGTTAAATCCCAGGTTGAAATTTCTATCAAAATCAAGTTCAATAGTCTTATACATGCTAATATCGGCTGAAATACCCCATGCTGGTTTTACATCAGGCATTGAATAACCCTGGCTTCTGAGGATACTGGAATAGATACCCCTCATGGTTAAAGCTATCGATGTATTGTAAGATAATGCTCTTGCATAAGTTCCCGCGATTGCAAATTCATTGGATTTCATAACTCCTAACTCTGTCCCATTTTCATCTTTTAATACCATATTTCCCATATTGAAATAAGTTATGCCGGCGCCGAAACTTTGGAATTCGTCCTTTTTATAGGAGTAGTTTGCAACAACCAATTTCAAGTCATTTGAATATTCATGCATCCACGGAATATAACTTGCACTGAATACGTCAATCTGTTTTTGAAATGCAATTTTTGCCGGATTGTAAAAACAGGTGTTGTCATCAAGGCCTGATGCTACGCCAGTATTTCCTTTCGCAAGACCCACCGCACTCGATGGAATAAGAAGAAAAGGCGCCGCCGTGTTGATCACTCTATTGTCTGTCTGGGCAAATGTTGAATTTGCAGAGAGTATAGAAATATAAATCAATAATATTTTTCTCATAACACATTTACAGTTTGTGTGATTACGGATGATTTTTCCCCGGCATAATCCTCTACAAATAGCTTCACATTATAAGTCCCTGCGTCGTAAAAAATATGCTTCATTGTTGGCGAAGTGGTTGTAATTAAACTGCCATTGATTTCATAGTGGAAGTATTTCACGGTGCCATCAGGATCACTGGAGCCGGAAGCGTCAAAAAGATATTCCCTTCCATTTGTATTTTTTAGCTGTAATACAGCATTTGGAGGCTGATTGGCCCCACTGGTAACCAGGAGTTTAACACTATCTTCTTTTCCAAAGCGATCACTGACTATGAATTTTATGAGGTATGAGCCAATTTGTTTCGGAACAACATACACCTTTGTTGTATCTCCAATTATGGGAATGGCTTCATTGTAAATCTCTTTGTTGTCAAAGAACACACTTACTTTCCCTTTTGATGTGTCCTGTACTTTAAAATTCATTTGATTATTTTCCTTGTCGGTGCAAATCAATAATAACCTTCCTGCAACCAAATTGCCTGCATTCACGTTTAATGAATTTGCAGATAGCTTAATGGATGGGGGCGTATCTAAATCATAAAGGCTATCATATTTATCACTGCACGCCGATAACACATATGCCACTAGCAGAGGAATTAGCTTCTTTTTCATCTTAGTACTTTAAAATTTTATCGTGATAAATTTTCCCTTCAATAAATACTTTGAATAAATAGGTAACATTACTGTTTAAAGCTTCCATGCCGAGAAGCTGAAATTTATTATTACCCATTTTCCCGCTCAGTTCAATTTTTTTAATTACTCCACCTGCAGGATTAACAACATGAACCACAACTTTTGAATCTTTCTTAAGTTTAAATGTTATATATAGTCGATCATGATAGGGGGACGGGAAAATATTTAATTTATAGTCACCATCAATTGTTGTGGGTGGCGTAGCACTGTTATCAGTTTTTACTTCAATTGTTTTTTGCAGATCCAATTTGCATCCTTCACTACTAATGGCTGTTAACTTGATGGTTAATATTCCTGGCGTATAGTAATAATGTTTCACCGTCATTGAACTATTGTTTGCCACATCTCCATCTCCAAAGCTCCAATTGTAAACACTGGCTCCATTCACATTCGCTGATAGTTCTGCCAGCCCGCCAAAATCAACCGGATTGGGTGAAATTGAAAAATCTCCGGTTAATCCAGTGCCCTGGGTGATTGAAATAATATTTGACATTTTGCTACCACAACTTGCTATCAAATCCACCGAATATTTCCCGGGCGCAGTGGCATCGTAAGTATTGTTAGTTTCGTTCGCTATAGCATTTCCATCCTTATACCATTGCCAATTACCGGATGATGCCGACGTTGCGCTGAGCTTTATAGTATCTTTCCCACAAATCGCAGTTCCCCCAGTATTTGTGATGTTTGGAGCTGACGTGGTGCAACCTACGACCTGGTAAGAGGCCTGTGAAGAACATCCATTATTATTGGTGACAGTAACAGTATAAGTACTCTGATTTGTTACAGTTATTGAATTAGTAGTAGCACCGTTTGACCATAAATATTTTAAACCTTGTGGTTTTGCCGTCAGTGTCCAAGAGCCGTCATTATTTTGTATGGCGTCTATACCCGCTGTAGGTTTTGGGAAAACCTCCACATGAATGGTATCATATTCTATCGTCGTCGCATTTATTGCGGTTAAACCGTAAACATAATTTCCAACGGAAGGAGATATTGAAATGCTTTGCGTTGTTGATTTGCTGGGTTCCCAATAATAAGAGTCATAACCTGCAGGACCGGTTAAAACGATACTATTTCCTTCGCAAAAGGAAGTAGACCCCGATGCTTTTATTATATGTTTGCCCGATGATCCACCATTATAATTGAAGGTATAGGTGGCCGTACTTGAACAATTATTGCTATTTGTAACTACAACAGTATAGGTTTTTGACGCTGTAGGTGTTTCCGTGATACTTTGCGTTGTTTGACCTTCAGACCATTGGTACGTCATGCCATCCGGAGAAGCCGTTAATGTAATCGATCCGCCACCGTTTGAAGTGGCCTTTATCGAGGCCGTCAAATTACAGGAATTTGTAGTTACTGTTGTACTGGTTGTTGAGCTGCAACCCTGAGTATTAGTAACGGTGACAGAATATGAGCCGGCACCAACAGTAACGCTTTGGGATGTGGCGCCGTTTGACCAGCTGTAGCTACTGGCCCCAGAAGGCTGCGCAGTCAAAGTAGTGGTACCACCAGAAGGTACGACTGTGTTACCTGTTATACTTGCTGTGATCGATGAAGTACTTACCGCCACCGGGGAAGAAGTTACAGTCCCACAACTGGGTGAAGTAACCTGAATTGTATAGTCACCGGCAGCAGAGGCACTGTAAGCAGTGGTAGTGGCGCCTGAAATGGATACCCCATCTTTAAACCACTGCCAACTGGTAGCGTCTGTCAGATTCGTCAATGACAAAGATACCGACCCTCCGTTACAGGCCACTCCCCCATTTGAAACACTGACTGCAGGCGAACACCCTGCATTTTCGGACACAGTTGTGTTTGCGGTGGAATTACAACCTTGTGTATTGGTTACTGTGACTGAGTAAGAGCCCACACCAACTGTTATGCTTTGGGATGTGCTGCCATTTGACCAGCTGTAAGTCATTCCCGATGGCTGTGCTGTCAAAGTGGTTGTACCTCCTGTTGGTACGGTTGTATTCCCCGTGATGGAAGCACTCACCGAAGAAGCAGTGACATTTATTGGTGAGGATGTTACGGCGCCACAGCTACCCGTTGCCACCACCGTATAAGATCCTGCTGCAGTTGCCGAATAGGTAGAAGAAGTAGCACCAGCGATATTAGCGCCATTTAATTGCCACTGAAAGGAAGTAAAGCTTGATGCATTTGTCAATGATAAGGTGATAGACCCGCCATTACAAATTACCCCGCCATTGGAAGCGTTTACAGAAGGTGTGCAGCCTGCATTTTCTGATACCGTGGCATTGGCGCTCGATGTACAACCCTGAGTATTAGTAACAGTGACCGTATAAGAGCCGGCACCCACAGTAATGCTTTGGGATGTGGCACCATTTGACCAGCTGTAGGTCATTCCGGATGGCTGCGCTGTCAAAGTGGTTGTCCCGCCTGTTGGTACGGTTGTATTCCCCGTGATGGAAGCACTCACCGAAGAAGCAGTGACATTTATTGGCGATGAAGTCACCGAGCCACAGCTACCCGTTGCCACCACCGTATAAGATCCTGCTGCAGTTGCCGAATAAGTAGAAGAAGTAGCGCCAGCGATATTAGCACCATTCAATTGCCATTGAAAAGCGCTAAAGCTGGAAGCATTGCTTAGTGATAAAGTGATCGATCCACCATTGCAAATGATCCCACCGTTGGAGGCGTTTACAGAAGGTGTGCAACCAACATTCTCATTAACTGTGGCATTCGCCGTGGAGCTGCAACCCTGGGCGTTGGTAACTGTTACGGAATAAGTACCAGCACCAACTGTAATACTTTGCGAAGTGGCGCCATTCGACCAGGTATACGTCATACCTGAAGGTTGAGCAGTAAGTGTTGTAGTACCTCCCGTTGGTACTGTAGTATTTCCTGAAATCGATGCACTTACCGAGGACGTTGTTACTGTAATTGCAGACGATGTTACCGCGCCGCAACTGCCGGTGGCGACTACAGAATAAGAACCTGGAGCTGTAGCGGAATATGTAGCGCCTGTGGCACCACCGATATTGGCCCCGTTCAATTGCCATTGAAAATCTGAAAAATTAGAAGCATTTCCGACCGATAAAGTAATGGAACCTCCATTACAAATTACCCCTCCATTCGATGCACTGATGGTGGGAGTACAAGCTGCATCTACAGTTACGTTTGTATTGGCTGTGGAACTACATCCTTGCGCGTTGGTAACAGTTACAGAATAAGAGCCTGCCCCAACTGTGATTGATTGCGATGTGGCACCATTTGACCAGCTATAGCTGCTGGCACCAGATGGTTGTGCCGTCAGAGTGGTGGTACCCCCTGTTGGAATACTGGTATTGCCGCTTATAGATGCAGAGATCGAAGAAGTACTCACAGTTGCCGGGGAAGAAGTAACAGTTCCACAACTCGGAGAGGTTACCTGGATAGTATAAGCACCGGCAGCCGTAGCACTGTAAGTTGTAGAATTGGCCCCTGAGATAGCCGTACCGTCTTTATACCATTGAAAACCGGTACCATCTGAAAGATTGGTTAAGGAAAGTGTCACCGGAGCACCATTACACACTACTCCGCCATTCGTTACACTAACACTTGGAGCGCAAGCCGGATCTTCCGTTACTGTAGCGCTGACGCTATTACTACACCCGTTTGCATCCGTCACTGTAACAGTATAGGTGCCGGCACCAACGGTTATTGACTGTGAACTTTGCCCGGTATTCCAGGAATAAGTTAACCCTGCTGGATTAGCGGTCAAAGTTGTCGTTCCCCCGGGTGGAACTTTCAAGGTTCCTGTGATCGATGCCGTTGATGCCGGGCTGCTGCTTACTGTAAAAGGACCAGATGAATATTGGGTGGTGCTCATGCATTCACTGTTGGATGCCTTAACCGTATACACGCCCGTACTACTTACGGTTATATTTCTTGTAGTGCCTCCGGGAATCGGTGATCCATTCAGATACCATTGAATATTGAACCAGCTTGGAAGTGGCCCACCTGGTTGAGAGGTAACCGTTAGAGTAATAGAGTTTCCATTACAAATCACTCCATTATTAGTTGCCGTTATCATTGGTCTGGCTAAAGGATCGTTGTCACAAGAAGAAGGTTGAGCCTCAGCAATTGCAAAACCTAACATCATAGTTACGGCCATCAAAAATTTTATTTTTCCCATGGTTGGTTGCTTTATTAATTCCAAATTTTCCATTTAAGACCTAAGCTGAAATCATATTGAAACATTCCTAAAACCTTCTTAGCGTATAATCGTTGGTTGGCATTTAGTGTTAATGATAAATCATCGGTAAACGCCCACTCCCCTGCCAGGTTAAATACAATACCATAATTTGTTCTTTGAAAAAAGGAGTATCCCTTATAAAGATTGGGTTCTGTCTGGTGACTGGCCGTTAAACCAACACCACCTTTTACCTCAAAATCACCATTGGTATTAAAACCAATGTTGGAAAAGTATTGAGCGATGGCATCAATAGAATAGCAACGATAATTGATCAAACGCTGTCTTGAAAATTCTGCGGAACCAGCAACAATCAAGTTGAGCTTTTCCGCAAAATATCGCTCATGAACTATGGTAAAGAGGTCACCCTTTGTTCCGGTACGTCCATATCTTATTTCTAACGCCCGGAGGCCTTCCGTGTTTTGTCCGACAGATCTAACAGATATCAAAAGGAAAGCAAGGATACAGGCTACGGTATTTTTCATTTGTGTGTCAAATTTGATACATGCTAGAGCTTGAAATCTGAGGCCCTGGCAAAATCTGTTTGCTTTAACTTAATTTTAATTTCTTTGCCGCTTCCTGAAATGTTTATCAATAAAAATTCCTCCGGCAACATCTCTACTTGATTCGTTGAAAACACCATACTGGTTTTAGAGCCAGCAGGAACAGAAGTTGGATTATTCGGCGGTTGGAAAAGCTCAATCAAATCTGTATTAGTACTCTGGTTTTCGCTTTTTCTATGCACTTCAAAAGCAGCATAGTCAATGTTGAATTCATTCTTTTCTCTATTATATACGGTCAGAGAATAATAGTAAATAGAACCATCCTTATATATTCTGTCCAATACAATTCTAATACCGCCGTCTATATCTCCCATCATGATATTAACCGGTTTTGCACGTAATTTCTCGAAGACTTCTTCCCGCAGATATTTTCCTGATCCTTTTTCACCTTTGCTTTCAACTGTTTTTTCATTTGTTGGTTTGTTGGATTGCGGTTGTTGATTATTATTCTCCGTCTTTTTTGTAAAGTCCGATTTTACTAATGGCTGATTTCGACCTTCAATTCCATAGCGGGTGTCAATCGTAGCTGACGAATCCCGCCATTTATTTTTAATCCCATTACTTGATTCATTGATGGTAGTAAGAGATTTATTTTCAGAATCGTTAATCGGTCTCTGTACTGTTCCTTCAGTTTTATTCTTCGACCGCAGCTCTTCATAATTATAAGCGTAATAAGTCTTAGCTGGCACTTCACTATATCTGATTAAAAATTGTAGAACTGTATCCTTACAAACAATTATCATGTTCGCCTCAGCAAAATTTCTCTTTTGAGCTTTTAACTTGACGATACTAGAATTTTCCTGTATACCCAAAGAAATAGCAGTTTTGTCGCCCCCCACATCAACCGATAAGGGATTAGTACCCTTCACATCCACATAGCAATTTTTATTGGGTGATAACTGAATAATATCGACGTATTCCGAAGGGATTTTATAACCGGTTTTTCCGGAATCCTTTTTTTGTCCAAACCCGGTAAATGATAAGGTTATCAGCAAAACGTTCAAAATCAACGCAGCAGCTCTTTTAGTTTTCATAAACTAGATACTTTTATGTTACTTTTAGTCATTAATTTACTTGTAAAACTTTAATAAAAAATAGTATTAGGCAGAAAATGTTAGTTTTTGTATCTTTATTATTATTTTTTTTGTAACAATATTACTATGGCGAATCAGACAACAGTTAAAAAGACCAGTAGTAAGGCACAAACAGAAAAACCAATTCAAAAGCCGGAGAATTGGGATGCCTACGAATTCGAGTACATCGGTGATCGCGTTAAGGAAGCGCGGATCTCTACGGGCAAAACCAGGGAAGAAATGGCGACTAAATTTGGTATTTCGCTTGCCCAGTATAGCAACATTGAAAGAGAAGCCAGTTCTTCTTTGAAAGTGCTTTGCTCGGTTATCAATTATTTGGCCGAAAAGCACCAGATTAATCCTGCCTGGATATTTCTCAAAGACAATAACGGAGTTCCTTTCCATTTGGAAGAGACTAAAACAATTGACTCCATGGTTGCTGAGCTGAACAAATTGGTCTCCCCGCATGGAATGATGGTGAATTTGGTTTCTAAAGCTTAGTGTCATTGTTTTTTAAATTTTATTACCTCTGGGATTGATTGCCCCATCGGAAAACTTTCCCATGGGGTTTCTTTATACATAAGCCTGATCACCAAATTTCCTTTACTCAATTCAACCTCTCCGTTCAAATAACATCCCGCGATTTTTACAGTAACCTTTCCGTTTTGAAAACCTATTAATTTACCTTCAAGGGATTCTTCATTTAGGGTATCAAATGTTTGGCTATTAAACAAGGCATCAAATTGTTTTTTAGATACGGTAGAAGAAACATTATTCTGAATTAAGTCTACCATAGAAAGTTCAGCTCCCTGATCCAGTGCTCGATCTTTTAATCTGGAACCGGTTATTTTGTCCGCCAGTGCATCAATGTCCAGGTGATTTTCAAATAACTCTTTAATGGTCACAACCTTTAAAACATATTCAGCAGTTTCCTTGCACAACCTTAGTTTATAATAGTCCTTGTCTTCGCTTTTTTTTATTTTTTCCTGAATTCGACTCAAACCCCCATTATATGCTGCTGCAGCAAGTGTCCAGGAGCCAAGACTACTATACAGCCATCTTATGAATTTTATAGCAGCCAAAGTTGCTTTTTCAAAATCCATCCGTTCGTCCACACCATTACCAACTTTCAAACCAAGCGATCTTGCAGTACTTTCCGTTATAGACCATGCGCCGGCTGCACCAGCCTCATTTTGGGGATAGTTATAGATACCAGATTCTATGACCGGCAAATACTTAAAGTCCTGTGGTATGTTATACCTGAATAACATCTCTTCTATAAATGGGAAGTATTTTTTTGCCCTTTTTAAAAGACCTCGTGGATTGGTTTTTCCCTTAATCTTATAGAGTACATTTAGAAAATTATTTTGTACCTGCTTATCATTGAGCGGTATGGGTTCCCCACAAAAATTAATTTGAGCGTAACCCGTAAATGAATACAGAAAAAAGAAAACAGCTATTACAAAATATGTCTTCCCGTTAATCATCATTCTTTTCCTTTTTCTTTTTATCCTTGCTAAAGAAATAAATCCAAATACCATAGCAAAGCAAGAAAATAAAAACAACGGTAATGATCATGTTAAAAATGTTCCATCCATTTCCGTTTCGTGAATAATCTTTCAAACGAATGAGTAAGGACAATACGCCAAAACCCATAAATATGGCAACGAAAAATTTGATCCCTATTTTTTTCCCTTTTGTTAATTGCTGAGTTGATTTCAAAATAAATGAATCCGAATTTTCTTCCACTATTTTTAAACTGTCGAAAAGAGCAATTCCTTCCTGTCTGGACAATCCATTGAGCCTTAAAATTTCTTCCTGATGGTCATGCACGACCAATGCAAATTCACCACTATTAACTTCAGTGTATTTTATGTGATCAATGAGTGTATCAGTTTTATTTAAGGGAGACTTATAGCTGATGATTTCTAAGTCATCCTTCTGCAGACTGTAGGTGTAACTCATATTTAGTTCCTTAGAATGACTTTGTAATTTGCCGGTATCGTGATTTCTGCTTTACCCTTCTTGTTCCTGGAAAAGCTTCTTATAATAGTACCTGCAACCTGGCCGGCATACCCAGGCAGTTTTGATTCAACTCCCATATCCAACCGGTCAAGTTCTTCGTTGTAAGCATTTTTCCCCATTTTTGCGATGTCCTTTTCCTTTAATGCCAAACCTTCAACGCCATCCATATCAAAACCTTTTAAATTACAGTACACGATCTTGTTGTTAATATTTATCGATCGAACATCAATATCTACTCTATTCTGGTCAAATCTGGTTTGGCCGGTGATGGTTGTTCCTGCGGGTAATACCTGACCATTTAATTTCAACTCTTCTTTCAATACCATTTTGATATGACCACCTTCGCTTGAAATTTTCTGTTGGCTAACGGTTTCAGCTAATACGGATATATCATTTGAATGAAGCGCCTGACCATTATCGCCATAATAACCATAACTCTTGGTGGCTTCGTCTTTTTTATTACCATCCGGAAGTACTATGGAATTAAAACCATTATCTGAAGTTTCTGATACTTTTGATTCTTTGTAAGAATAATTACTATTGCCTTCTTCATCTCCGTAAGTATGCTTTGTAAACTTGGGCACAACAGGATCTCCATACATCGGGGGCGCTACTTCATTTTTTAACCTGTTTTGCAGATTATTTTCCTGACCGTTTCCGTTAACCGTTTGATTCGCTGACTTCATTTCTGTGCTGATATTTCCTACTTCGTCAAAAACAGCTTTTCCTTCAGCAACCTTTTGCTGTTGGGTTTCCATATTTGTGTAGAGGTCAGTTTTGCTCAACGAATCCACGAAGTCTTTTTTCAAGTCTGGAACGCCGGTCGCTAATTTTTGATTTTTGTTTTCAGGCTTATCAGGCTTAATGAACAAGTCTTTAAAAATAGTGAAGCCTACAAGGAGGATTAAAAGGGGTATTAGAAACAGAAAAATCAACTTTTTCTGGTCTCTTTTGGACTTGGTTGCGGGAGTGCTCATTGTTACAAATTTGATATATTATATTTAAAATTATTGCTTTTCCTGAATCTCATCCTGATTAAAAATTCTAAATTTTTCTATGACATAACCAAGTTTGTTCTTTTCTGAATTGCTGGTCTTTACTAACTCCATGGAGCAGTGCAAGTTGTTGATTTTCTTCGCATATTCATTTCTTTTTGTCCACTTCGCATATACCAGCACCTGAAAGGGTGTCTGGGTATTTTGAAAGATCATACTGTCAATCTGCACAGAACACCGCATATTCGTAGCTGCCAGTTGACTATAGAAGTTGTTGGCAGTTAGTGACTTATTCAAGGTTTCACCATCCTGTCCAATCAGGTAAAGTGCGTCGTTTACATTTCGCCTGAAATTAAACTGATCAATTTCAAAAAACAACTTAAAAAAATTTATAACATGTTGTTTAGCTATCTCCCGTTCGTCGGTTATCCGGTCTACTGAATTATCCCTTACAACATAAACCCTATCAATACCCTTAATGATCGCTGACTTATAGCTAATAGTTATGACGCCCACCACCAGGAAAAAGCATAATATTACTGCAAGATTTATTAGCCTGCTTGTCTTGTAGGCTTCATCAAGTTTTTTTAGCGTCTGAATTTTATTGTTTGCCATGGCTACGACTTAATTTTACTGTTTGCTCGTGAGGTTTGCCCTGAAATATCTTCATGGTTTTTCTTTATCGCCTTACCAGCCTTGTTTACCATTGAGCCGGCAAAATGACCTGCAGAACCAGCCGATCCTTGCGATGTATTATGCCTACCCATTGCACCCTGGCCGGCGCCCTTCATCATTTGCATGCTGGGTTTTACCAATTTGCTCATGGCATAGCCTGATGCGGCGCTTAATATGGATCCTGCCTGGCTTCCGCTTATAATGGCATCTGAAAGCATAGGCGTAAGGGCCATCAGGACTATAAAACAGATCATGATAAGAATAACGCCCCAATCAGGACCTGTAGAGGCCATATAGCCTGCATCCACAGACGCCTTTAATTCAGCCTGAATGGAAAAGAACCCCATCTGGAAAGCAGCAAATTTTATCGTTGCGGCGACGGCACCCCATAGTCGGAAAGTCATAATAAATTTTAGGATTCCTATGCCGGACCCTTCAAATCCGGGAATGAACGAAAGAGCAAATGAAAGTGGAACAAAAACCAGAAGTAAATTGCTACCCATTGAACCGGCCAATTTAAAGAAAAACAACACCAGCTCCATAATGAGTTGGACCAGTTGCACAATTAGGAACCATAGTTTCACAATCATCTTATCCGTCGCAGTTGAAATAGCGACGCCCATATTGTTTGCGACATCATACCATTCACCATATTCTTCGTCCGCTTTCATGTCCAGGGCCTTAATGTATTTGTCTTTATACTCGGCGTAGATCGTCTCACCGTCATTTGTCTTTACGGCCAACTCTTTCTCAATGGCAGCCCCAGGAGTCTTGAATCCCGTGTCAACCACTTTAGCTATCATATTACAATTCGCATATAATGCTACCATGAGGCAAAGCTTAAATGTACTGGCAGTGTCCCATTCCATATTGGTATAGAAATTCATCATTAACCTTATAAATGCATAAAGGACACCAATGCCCGCAATACCGTTGGCTGTGGCACTTACAATATCAGATATACCAGCGAAAGATTGTTCAATTGTACCATCCGCTAACTGGTAAATTCTGTTGATGATATCGTGTACGTCAAGTAGTACCATAACTAAAAAATAGCTTTGTAATAGTTGCTTGCCTGATCGAGCATACCATGGTAATATTTTGCTTCCCTAACGATCCTCAAAGCAGCATCAATTTTTTCGACCGCCTGGCTGATATATTTCTGTGCTTCGTTTAAAAAGGACAATCGTTCTGACATGTTAATTTGTTTACGTATAAACGAGGTACTTACTACCGAAATGCTTTTGGCGGCAAGTACATAGGCATCATCCAGATAACTGCTGACATTTCTGGCGGCAGTTGGCCGGATAAATCCCCTTACAGAACTAAAATCACTGTTAACCTGCTGGATTTTTTGAACAATTTTTTTGTGCTCATTAAAGAAATCCTTCACTCCCTGCAGCTGCTGAAACTGATCGGCAACATCCAGGGCCTGTTGGAACAGGCTGAGCTGATTGTCCACTGTTTTAGCTGTCGATATTACCTGCGTTAAGGTGCTGTTTTGAATCCTAGTTGACAGGGATTGGTAGGCCTTCATGATCTGTTCCAAAAAAGTTTGCTGCATTAATGAAGCATTGGCCTGTGGATCATTTACAACCATTTGTGCTTTAAGTGTATTGACCATGATTATGGTGAATACAACGACTGTAATTTTTTTCATAAACTGGTTTTTAAATTTTGAGAAAATTTATCTTCAAAGGCTATTAGGGCGCCGTGCAGGTTGTTTTTGTTTTTCTTAAGCTGCCGGCGGATAAATTCCTTGTGTTTGGGGTCTGTAGAATACATCCCGACATTATAAAAACTGGTTTCTATTTTGGCAACGATAGCCTGGTCTTTAAACTGCAGGTACACTTCCTTGTATTTATCCTTAATTGAAAACAGGAGATTACAGTTGTGCTCATTGAGGTTTAGTTTCTCCTTTATCATTTCCATGTCCTTCTCGTTCTGTTTTTTGATGATGAGCGTGTCGCAGTTTTGTAGAATCGCCTGGCCGATTCTTTGATTGGCAAAAACATCTGCAACGTTCTGGGTGGCTATGGCTATAGAGCCCCCATGTTTTCTAAACGTCCTATATGAATATTCAATGAATAATCCCGCTACTTCTCCCAGATCTGCCCTGGCCAGCAGCATCCACGCTTCATCGAGGATATAATAAACACGCTGGGTTTTATCTTCCCGGCGCAGAAGCTTTTCAAGAACCACCCTGGTTACGATATAAAAGGAAATAGGAAGTAATACTTTATTCTCTTTGATCTGTTCCAGTTCGAATATGACAAAAGGATTGTTTAATACATCCGCGTTTTCTCTGGTGTTAAATAAGTAATGGTATTGGCCCGCCTTTTCTCCCCTACCCTCTTCTATAAAAGCCCGCATTACCAGGAGGAAGCTTTCCTTATCAAAATGCCTTTCCGTCAACCCCTTATAAATTTTATTCTTTAACAGCTGCTCCTTAGAGAAATGATAGAATTCCGTGAAGGTGGGAAAGACATTTTCTTCATTGCAGTATTCAAAAAATCCAATGATCAGCTCCTTTAATACTGCGTTCACTTCCGAAGTGATCTTCGCCTGGGCATTGGCCGACTGCCAGGCCGTAAATATCAGGTTGGTAATAAATTCAGAATCATCTTCCGATGGTCTTGTCCATTTTCCTTCCGCGTCTTTTTTTACAAACAAAAACGGGTTCAGTGTTAGGGGTTCATCTTCGCTGCATTTAAAATTGATCCCTCCTACATATCTATTCAAAAATTCATAGGACCCTCCGAGGTCAATTAAGATAACAGAGTGACCACCATCTACATATGACCTGATTAAATGATTGAAAGTGAAAGATTTACCTGTACCTGAAGGCCCAAACACGGCAACATTTTTATTAGTTATTGCCGGATGTTCGAACAGATCCATGGTAAATGCCGCATTCGTTTTCCTGTCATAAAAAACGACCCCTGATTCAACGGCATTAACTCCTTTCTCTAAAACCTGGAAACAACTGGCATGTGTGGAGAGACATACGGCGCAGTCATTTGAGGGTATATCAGAGGCCATACCTGGTATTCTTGCCGTAAATGCAGCCAAACTATTGTAGCCATGATCTGTGCAGATAATTTTAAACCTGGTTAGGAAATTTTTTACCTGCCCTACATACCTCAAATACTCCTTATGTTCATGACTGTTGCCCACCACTACGATACTGAAATCCAGTTCAACCATGCTACTTGAACTCTTACCTTCAAATGCCGCCAATAAACTTTCAATTGCGTTGGCCTGATTCGCATTGTACGCCGATGCAAAGGCGGTATTTCGGAACAATCTTATTTTTTTATTCAGTCTTTCCAACACCTCATCCTTGCTCTTTGTAAAAATTGTAGTGATCAGGATATGAGGAAACGGCAATCGAAATCCTGCATAATGGAGGAACGAAACAGGTAAGGAATAAACGCCTTCTTTACTATAATCCGCATCTTCTGCGCAATCTGTTATTATACTGGGTAGGCCATCAGGCCTCATTGAAAAAACATTAAATATTTTATTGCCGGAAGTACCAAATGCATCATGTTCTACCAATGCATTTTTTACTGTTGACTCACCAGCCGAATCAAAGTCAAGGTTCAGATACATCTTATTCACCAACTGCTCTATATCTGAAGATTCAACCCTTCTTTTTTTAATTGTTTTTTCTTTTGCCAATCCCTTGGAAAGTGCTTCCAGTATGCTTTCTACCTTACTATGAAAATTTTCCAGTTCATCGTTTTCGTAATGCTCATTTTTAAAAAAACCCTTTACCTTTCCCTTACTCATCACTTCAATGAAGGCCTGCTGAGCAGAACGCTTTTCGTTGGGTTCTGCTATTCTTGTTACCACCAGGTAACTTTTGCAATACGACCTTTTCTTACAAATTGCTTCTAAATGATCCCTGTATGCAGAATAGGAGTTACCAATAATGGGAATGCTTCCATAATCCTGGTAGAAAAAATCCAGTCTTTGAATAGCATAACCTTTTTCAAAGCTGTCCAAGACATCTGCGAATTGTTTTATCAAGCTTTCATAATCGGATTCGGAAAGGGCATGAACATCCGGTAACTCCAACTCAAAAATGACACTGTAATCACCTTTGCGATTGATTAAATATCCATTTTCCACCGGGAAAAACGGATACATTTCTTCCCAGCTTATTTTCTTCTTTTTGGAGAAGGTTCGGTTTATAAAATCAATAGTCTCGACAATCATCTGATTTCTTTTATACGGGAAAGATTTCTTCCAAACCGACCCATTTCACTAAGGGTTAGCTTGTTTTTGGTGCTCCTGAAGTATACAATGACAAGAATCGTAAGCGCCGTTCCTACTATAAAAACTACAGTGCCCAGGAACCCGAGCCCGATAATACTGAAAATGGTCTCCCCTATTACGCCGCCTCCAAGCGTTAATAGCAGAAGTTTGGCTATCACAAAAAAAGGTACTCGCCAAAGAACAGGCTCACGTTTTATCGCGTTAAATTCTTCGATTTCGTAGATCATGTTATTGTGCTAATTGGAGTAAGAAAGTATCTGTAAGTTTCCAGAGAATGAGCCCTACCACTCCTACGACAATTTGTGTTTTTCCCCTGCCTCCGTGGTCTTCTGAGGAAAGTTTGAAGATCCCGGTGCCGATCATATAAATAAACCACAACGCGATCAATCCTGAAAAAATCTTGATTGCCCAGGTTTTTAATTGGGAGAAATCTCCCCCACTGGTATCCACCCTGGTTTGAGCTTGTGCGGGAAGCGATAAAAGAAACAACGCGACGGGGAGAAATAAAGGTTTACTTACTTTTTTTAGGGAAAAATTCCTTTTCATAATACTAAAGGTTTAAAGAATGTTACTAAAAGTAACATAAAAGTAAGTAAAAGTAATAAACAAACAAATAAAAATAAAAAAAGGGCGAGTATTACACTCGCCCCTGCTACAAAAAGTAGTATTTACTCAATAATTTATTTAAACCGTTCTCCTTTTTGGAGCATGCGGATGAAGTCTTCTTTGGTAATTTTTTTGTTATTCGTCATTCTGGCTATGTTATTCAGGTCGTTAAGATCCACAGTAAACTTTACATTGTTAATTTTCTCAATGAGCTGTTCCCCTATTTGATCAAGTGGGTTTTCGTATTCCTCTTCCTCGCCTTCAGTAATCTTAATTAAATTTTTCCAGTCATTAGTTTGTTCGTCGTTTCCATCACTCATTTCAATGACAATACTGCTATTTTCTTCATCGGGTTCATTATTTTCTTCAATTGGTATTTCTTGAATAGCAAGTTCTTTTCTCTTTTTCCTCTTAAGAATAAGAAAGTACACCAAGAAATACAGGCCTACACAGCCCACTGTGCAAAGCGCAACATATATCCAACTGATTACATCCCTACTCATAGATTTAAAATTATTGCTTAAAGAGATTCTGCCGGATATTTGACATTGATTTCATTCCTGAATTTCTCAATAAAACATGCCAGGACATTATTTATGATATGTACTGCAGGAATACCTGTCCGGTTGGCCAGTGTATCGAATGCTTTATGAACGTCGTCTGTTAATCTTTGTGATTTCATTCCATAGACTGCAACAGGTACATTTTCCTTTTTTGTAAAAGTGTCAAGGTTATTCCAGTCCATGGAACGGCCGGAATGAAAGGCTTTTTCCTTATTGCTTTTTCTGCCTCTATTATCTTGATTTACTTTTTCCCCTTTTGCTTTTTCAGAAGTCGTGGTATTTGCTTCGATTGATGTTTCTGCCTCATTTTCCTGTGTAATTGGCAGTTCATGCGTTGTTTCTATTACCGGAACTGTTACAGCCGCCGTTTCAGTTGCTGTCTGGCTTTCGGCAGGAGTCTGATCTGCTATATTTTCTTCCCCTTTCCCCTCTTCCTTGTTTTCATCTCTCTTGTTGCGGTTCATCATTAAGATTTCGCTCATATCAGGGGATGTAAGACCTGGCGAAAGTTTTTTTAGTAATTGTGACTTACTCATAATTATTTATTTAAAAACCTTTTTAAAAAATTCTTTGGCGAGCAATTCTACTGAAGCCGTTGCAAAGCTGTCTTGAACCAATGGAAGAATGGTTTGAAAAGTATCATCTTTTATTTTGGCGGAGTCCGGGATAACTGATTCAAATGAAGGGAAAGGGAACCCTGCATCGTCCTGCATAGCCTTTATTTTCTTTTTCACTCTTACTACCCAGTCGTCTTCATTTTCTCCGGGATTCCTCCTGTACAGGGATTTATCAGCCCTAGTCCAAAGTATATAGACATTGCCTTCAAAATTGCACTCATGCATGTTCATTAAGGCTTTTATAGAATTGCAGTACTGAAGCTGGCTGTCTATTTCCTTCGGCTGATCACAGGATACCGGTATTATAAGAGCATTCAACCTCAATAAGAGATTTTGCATATCCGGTTTATATTTCACTGTTCCTGGAAAGTCCACGAAAATTATATCCTTGTTCAAATTATCATATTTTTCCATGTCCTTAATTCTCAGATAATCGATAGGATTATCAGGATTGCTTATAAATGATTCATAATTTTCCTCAGAACCATGATAATATGCCCGTATTGGATAAAGGGGGCTATTTTTCTCCCCTGTTTCATACATTTTTACATATTCCTTAGCCTTTTTGGGTGTTTTCGAAGGGTTTTGCTCCAAAAGCTCCTTTAACTGTTTTATATAAAATATATCCTTTGATCGCAGGTAATATAAGCTCAACTGCTGATCGAGATCCCATATAGCCGTTTTAATCTCAGGATAATGATACCAAATGTGTGAGGAAAGTAGGCTGGCAGAAGTGGACTTTCCTACCCCACCCTTTAAGGAGGCCATCCCTACCATAAAAGCACTTGTTTTCATAAAAACAAAAATAAGTTAAGAAATGATTGCTTTAATAAAAATAGTATTTAAAGCATTCAAACAATCATTTAAATATAAAGTGATTGAAACAAATAGCAAAATAGTAAAACAATCAAACATTGAAATTACAATTAAAACATTATTTAACAAAATCAAATAGTAAAACAATAAAACATTAAATGAAATAGTAAGAAAGTAATCAAACCATTAAAACATTAAAACAAATATAGTTGAAATAAGTAAATAAGAAATGCTTAAAAGAAAAATTGTTTTAAAATATGTATGAAGTAAATAAAACAATTGCAAACGTGGTAAAGAATTATTTTATAAATGTAGTGTAATCCAAAATTCTACTTTTATTCTTTACTACAATAATTCTTTTATAAAATGGAACAGCTCAGCTCTTTAGGTTATAAAATAGTCTGATTAGAGATTGTAACTTGTATTCTTTACTACATTTATACATTTCAACTTTAAAACATTTCTACAATTTGAGGGAAAGCGATTCTGATCCTGGATCCCTTTCTTTTTCCGGATGGCTCCTGAAATTTTTTTGGACATCCGGAAGCTCCTTATTAACTTGCTCTTGCAATTAGCAAGTTGTGTTTATCATCCGCTTTTACTATCGTAAAATGCTCTGATAAACACTCGGTCGTACCTCCCTAACTTGCCCGCCGGGGGTGTTCTCCCGCTGGTCGATCTAAAAAACAAGCATATGTCCGAAGCTGAAAAAAAGGAGAAAAAGCCTGGTGGAAGGCCGAAAAAAGAGGACTCGCAGAAACGTAAGCACCCTGGTTGGGGTTTTACCGATTCTGAAATAAACGCGATTGTAGGCGAGTTTGAAAAGTCTGAGGAGCAGAACATTGGTGCCTTTATTTTTAAAAAAGTCACCAATCAACCTTTAACGAGGTCACAATTATTTACTTTTCCGGATGACCTA
>Ga0105239_10000693_pt1 | contig 47994 bp, 39 predicted proteins | sample KBSC44metaG_FD_92761 | JGI IMG/M metagenome (GOLD analysis project Ga0105239, IMG submission 92761) | Corn rhizosphere microbial communities from Kellogg Biological Station, Michigan, USA - KBS C4-4 metaG | ecosystem: Host-associated > Plants > Roots > Rhizosphere > Soil | place: Michigan, USA...
ACCATTCTTTTCATGCCATCTGTTTTTCTTTTTTTCCTTTTTCTTCTTCTTCTTTGTCGCCCCCCAGGTAGCTTTTTTGCTTTTCCCCCCCCCCCCCAAGCAGTGCCGACAGTAAGAGTCAACCTACCACCACCGCTTTTGTCTTTGAGGCCCTCTCTCAAGAACTCTCTGGCTCAATTGTATTTCCAGCGACGATATTCGCCCAGCCGATCAAACGCCAATGCTTCTCGATACGTCTACTGAGAGCGATCTTCTCGCCAATAGCCGTGCAAGCAGGGTTTGTGAGAGTCAATTTGGCCGCATCGGCCTTGACGCCCATAACTTTCGCACCCGTTGCCGTGGAACCAATATTGACCATAAGAACCTCGTTCTTTGCGAGCTTGGCGACCTTCGCTTGCTTGCCGTCGGCAGTCTTGACACCTAACAGCCGACGAAGCAGGAAGTAGTTGACTTCTAGCTCCATGTAGATTTCAGGAAGTTTTCCTCGAAGGCCAAGGACATGTCCGACTAGGCGATCGGCTCGGCAAAGTGTGGGATCGATGCGGGTTCCGACACCGATAAGACCACCAGGAACAGCGAACTTGAGATCGTTGTGTTCTGCGTATAAAGACACTACTCGTGACATGATAGGTTTGCAGATGGTCTGACCTTGTGCATCCTTGGTGATAATGCCAGGTCGAATTTCGATTTCATCACCCAACTTCAGCACGCCTGTCAGGATAGAGCCACCTGCAACACCACCCTTCAGGTCCTCGATTTCAGCACCGGGTTTGTTGACATCGAAAGATCGAATGACAATCATGTGGGGAGCATCTTGGAAATTTCGAATGGGGACAGGAATCTTGGTTACAAGATACTCGTTAATCGCATCGATGTTGTATTTCAGCTGTGCAGAGATAGGGATGATCGGGGATCCATCAGCAACGGTACCCTTGATGAATTTGAGAATCGATTCGAAGTGCGATTGTGCGCCTTCTTCCCGCATGAGATCGACCTTGTTTTGCAGTATAATGATGTGATTCAGCTTCATGATTTCGATGGCCGCCAAATGCTCGGAGGTCTGGGGTTGCGGACAGCTTTCATTGCCGGCGATGAGAAGTAGTGCGGCGTCCATGACGGCGGCACCTGATAACATGGTACTCATGAGAATGTCGTGACCAGGGCAATCCACAAAGGAAACATGGCGGAGGAGGCGATATGTTCCACCACATCCCTCACGCTCGCAGGGAGGGTCGACTTCCTTCTCCGATTTGTAGCTTTTGTAGCATGTGGGCCGAGGGCAAGCCTCGTTGTCGCACTTGTAAATCTTCGCATTGGCATAGCCGAGTTTGATAGTGATGTTTCTTTCCAACTCGTTCTTAAATCTGACAGTCTGCACCCCTGAAATTGCCTTGACCACAGTGGATTTACCGTGAGCGACATGACCGATCGTGCCGATATTTATAGTTGCTTGTCTGGAGATGATTTCGGGTGACAGTGGAGTTAGGGTGGAGAGGTTGAGGTCTTCGGGTTCAGGCTGTTCGGGCAGAACAGGTCGAGCAACTTGTGATTCTGGGATGGCTGCAGAAGTACTCTTCTTCAGGGCAGATTTTGGGGGTTGGTTAGTTTCCTCGACTTCTTCAAGCTCGTTCTCTTCTCCAGGAGGGGTTCCTGGTTGAGAGAGCTCGTCATCGGACGGCCGGTCGCCGTTAGTAGCCATGGTCGTGGTGAGATACCTGGGCAGGAGTGGCGGTTGCGAGGGGACTGCTGAAGCAAGGATGTAGTGGCCGGGAGCGCAGGTTTGGACGAGCGAGCACGGAGATCGAGCTGGATCTTGATATGATGGTGAAGGAATTGCTCTTGATGGCCGCTACGTATTTCTCTTTATAAGTCTCTTGTGGAATTGGGGGTGGTGGAGGGGTTGGGCTGACGAACATCTGCTGTAGGAAATTTACATCTGTCGAAAGTGCCAAGCACTTGACTCATTGTGGGGGGCTTAAAGCGGCAACTTGACTCATCGTCGTCATTTGAAGGCACACAGCCAGCGGGAAGGCCGCCAGCCTGGTGGAACACCAAAACCTCACCATCTCTCTACATCTCTAGCTTCCTATGGAGGTACCTTCTAGAGGAGGGCATGGCTGCTTATGCTCAATAAATGAATAGTCTCAAAAATCTGTGTTCAATGAGGTGTGAAGTTATTGAGCGGAGCTTGTCAAGTCTGGTTCCACTACACCTCGTCGTCAAGTTCATCCCCTCCTTCGATGATCTCGTAGCCTTCACTACCGTCAATGTCATCTGATCCTTCTTTTTCGTCATCATCGTCGTCTCCGTCTTCATCATCATCGTCGTCGTCATCGTCGTCATCTCCATTGACCGGCTTGAGGCCATAGTCATCGTGGAAATGCTTAAGGTCGTGAATCTCTGGAGAAAACCCTTCCCCTTTGAGCCCATCCGAGATAGCCTAGACAGGGATTAGTGGACGGATACTACTCGACACAGGGATGGTAACTTACGTCTTTCAGCGCCGGTGCACATGTCACAAGAACATCAGCTTTCCCAGGCCTAAATATGTCAAAGACCACTGTCTCGAGGACATGCTTGATATCTTCCACCGTGATATCTCTGACCTTTTTGAGCAGCTTTTCCATATAGTCATCTGGTAAGCTTTTCATGACACTTCGAATGAAGTTTGATGCAGCAGCTGATGCCAGAGTCTGTTGTTCATTGGCGAATGCAACGACTATGCTGCTAATCGCTCCCTCAAGCATCAAAGGATCAAACTCAATCTCTCCCGTAATGTGTCCTTTGACCACTTTTCGGCTAGCATCGAATGCTTTGTACGCGTCTGGTGATCGATACACGTCCAAGTTAATGAAACCTGAGCCTATGTCATAGCTCACGCTGGTGCCATAAGCTAAACCGGTGCCTCTGACTGCCACCCATAATGGTCCTTCAACAGCATTTAGATAAGCCATCGCAACCATTATGGCGGGTGTTCTCGGATCTTCGTAAGATGTAGGTCCTCGAGCAATCGCATATGCGAACGAAGAATCAATTGTTGGTAGTGGCACAACATAGGCTAGTTTTCCAGTATTCTTGCCAGCCTCACTGAGACGTTCAATTCGCTTGCCGATGGGTGCCAGTTCCTTGGTGGCCTGCAGATTTTTCATGAAGGGCTCCCAAGAGCTTGCAGGGTTTTCAAGCTTGTCTAAGTCACTAATGATCAATATCCGGAAATTCTCAAATTTGAACTGAATTCCTCGAAGCTGTTCAAGTTGGCGTACCACCTGATCTGGATCGGTCTCGAGAAGCTTCTTGATTCGCTTTAGATACAAAGCTTTCACCAGAGTACTCCTGGCACGACCGATTGACTTTGGAGCGAGATGTGTCATGAGATGCACTGCTGTGAGCATATCATCGCCACTGCGTTTGGCATCGGGCACATCTGCCAAGAGCCGCGTATTGATTGCCTTCAGTCGTTTCACATCGAACACTGACTTGTACAGCAATTCGCTTAGCCATCGTATAGCTACAGGGTATTTCTCATTCTCCACTTGAAAGCTTATTCGGAGTCCTTCAACATTTCCTAGATTGATGGCTGAATCTATGGCATAACCGACCGTGTCTCGGTCAAGCTCGAGGACTACCTCTTCGAAACTGATGATATCATTTCCTCGTTTTATAGGCAAGCCAAAAAACGATTCCATGTAGATGGATAGGAGCGGCCTTAATTCATCTGGAAGGTTTTCTGTTGAGACAACAACCTCAATTCGAGCAAAGTTTGAGGGAATATGCTGAAAGTTCAAGAATATGGGGAGATCTTTTGCATCGTCGTCAATCACTTTCTGGTACTTGGATTCGGGTTTCCCGATCTCCAATGCCAATCCGGATCGTGCGGGTGAAGTGCTGACAAAATGGATCGACTCAGTGGAGGGGACCTTGAACTGGCCTAGTAATTCTCGAGGGATTTCACGGTCATTTTCTGCTTTTGCGGCATCGAGCTGTTCCTGCATTTTCTTTAAGCCTTCGGGGCCAAGTCTCTCTTTCTGTTCCTCAACGCGCTTGGCTTCATCGACCTTCATTTTTTCAGAGAGCTGAGCGGATGGCACACCAAGAATTGACACATGATGAGCATCGGAAATGTAGGTCTTGATGAATTTCTTCCATGCATCCTCAGACCAACTCTTGAGCGTGTCACCATATTGTTTCAGAGATTCGAGGGCTTGCAGTGTTGTCCCGTCACGTTTTCCAAAAAGATAATCAGAGATGATGTAGTCAGCGAAGGACGTTGGCGACGATTCGGCGTTGTATTTGTAGGATCTGAGTTGTCGGTCTATGCAGTCGTTCATGAATTTCATGTCTAGAGGCTTTTCCATTGCATCCCTCAAGACTTCAAAGAATCGTTTCTCGACCTCTTCGAGCCGTCCAGTTTTAACACTGGACAAGCTAAATGCGATTTCGGTACGTGGACGACTGTCGAGAGTGAAGTATACCGCACTTGCCAACTGTTCCTTTTCTACAAGCACATTGTCAAGTAGCGCAGCCGAGGACCCTGCAAGGTAGACCAGTGCCACATTGAGGGCACCCATCGATATTACATCTGCACAGTTTGGTCCTAGGAAACGTATGTCGATCTCACCAAAGGATTCATCCTCTTCCGGAAACTCTACCTTTTCGATAGTTGAGCTTGTCAATGGGGGTGCAGGTTTGGACTCAATCCATGGTCGACTGAATGGAGTATCAGGACTGGGAATGTCGCTCAAAATCGATGACTCGAAGCTATCCATAATGTCCAACAATTCCTTATGGTCGACTTCTCCAAATAGGGTGACGCAAAGATTTTTGGGCTGATACATGTCGCGATGAAATTGCCGAATCCTCTCAGCGGTCAGTACACGAAGTTGGTCCATCATGCCACCAGTTTCATAACGGAAACCGACACCTTCGGGATACAGAATTCTTTTTGACCGCAGCTCGATTAATTCAGATGCTGTGTTTTGTACGCCTTGCATCTCAGAGTAGACGACACCAGCATCATTGCCAGTGCCGTCAATGTGATAGACTTCGGTTGTACAGCCAGCATCTGTCAATGTCGGAAGAATCACGTGCTCGAGGTACACAGGCAAGATTTGAGCAAAACCCGCCCAACCAGCTGTCTCTAAGGTATAGGCGGTGTGGTCAGTTGCTGTCCACGCATTTGTACCGGAGTATGCTCTAGTGGCCAATTTGTCTAGGAATCCTTTATACTTGTAGCTCTTCGAGCCCATAAAGCACAGATGCTCCAACGTATGAGGTGCTCCAGAGTCATCGTGAATCTCAGTCGCGAGAACAAAGAATCCAAAGAGTTTGGGGCCTTGTTGATCGACAACTACGATCCTCAATCCCGTTCGTTCTGATTCATATTGGGTGATCTTGCTCGGACAGTAATCTGGTTCAATCGTTTGAAGTCGCCGAAAGCGAGGTTGCGCTCTAATTGACACCATCGTCGATATCAACCGTGGAATGCGGCCAGAATCAAAATAAAAAGTTGTCCCGGGCCGTAATTTGATCCAAAGACTTGACGATAGCCAGCGATAACCTTCCGCAGTGGACAGTCTCACTGCGAAGGGGTACTTATATAGAATCGGGAAAATAAGGCTCAGAAGGCAAATAGAGATGGAGACGGCAATGGAGACTAATCTCATGTGAGTACAGAGCTCTCTGAGTCTGGGAAGTTGACCTGCTGCTGTGGGCGAGGAACTTCAGCCGCAAGCGAAAGCGGCCCAGGCATAAGAGAGGCTCCGATCAAGAGAACAGTGAGCCTTTTAAGCCCGATTACTCACTGGCTGGGGCGGCGTCCCTTGCAATGTCCTTGATGCCTCTTAGGTTCTGCTTTGCCACTTGACATCCGATTTCTTATCAGAAGGGGCGATGTAAGTGGGGACAAGAGTGAATAAGGAAATCCTGTAGAGATCCTGCAAGAGCTGCACCTTCGACTAATGAGTGCCACGGAGCAGAACAGGAGCCTCGCAGCGAATGACGGTAGGAAGCAGCAGATCTCACGTTCCCGATCTGAACCAAAGTCGAAGACAGAGGAACAACCGAGCCACATGCGAATGCAACAACCCAAGGGCGAGGCACAGCCTCCCGGGCCTGTTTCAGGATTAGCGCTCAGCTGGGCTTGGCATTAACCCACAAAACAGGTCACGGGTGGTAGAATATTAATATCACAGCCTGGCAGGCTCAAGTTGTATGTACATAATAATACATTTCAGGAATCCTTGTAGGCACCAGTCCACTCAGGTGCACATGACGAAGACGGGACAGCCTTTCCTCTCAGACAAGCACGGTTGCCAGAAATAGAGTTTGTTATTATAATATAGTAGAGTAGTACTTTACAATCGTCCTTGTGTATCTCCCAAAATCCATCAGAGGCGGCTGTCTTACGACTGTAACCGTGAAGTTGCAAAAATATTCCAGCTTGGCATTCATATCGCTATACCAACAACTTTTCCAAAACCTTGTCTCTATGCAGATGAAACACTAATGTGAGTTGTCCCAAGGTCTCAAATATACCGCTCATTAATCGCTTGAGTTCTTCCAAGTTCCCTGCGATAGATACTAGAATGCAATGTGTGAATCGCTATCATGAAGATGCACCTGTGTACAACTCTTGTAACCCATTATTTCCTTTCCGGAGCGCCCAATTCTTTTGCTTTTTATCTTTCTTCATCTTCATCTCTGCCCAACCCTGCTCATCATCATCATCGTCCGGTTGTTGAGCAAGTGGAGATCTTCGTCCAAGAGTGTTGACCGAAGGTTTAGCAGAGTGTGATGGCCCAGCTGATCGATTGTTTGTTTGAGCCCAGGGCTGGTAACTTGAACTCGTGAAAGTTGAAGCACGCCGAGCTGAGGGTGCGTCCGGCTCAGGCACAGTCGAGACAGGTCGATAACGCGATGCAAGACCTATATTGCTGCGTTCTGACGGAGCAATGGAAGGTGCATAGTTGCCATTCACATTGATTGATGGAAGGAAAGATGGAGTCGAATTCCAGGGGGCCATGCCGGGGTTCAAAGTGCTCATGGTCCTTTGGCTAACGTGGGAAGGAGCAACTGGAGGCTGCATCGAATGGGGTCGAGGACCCTGTCCTCCATATATACTGGGGGCGGCAAGACTCGGTGCTCCCATAGGTGATTGCCCCCCTGGTCCCATCATTGACTGCATCTGTTGCATCCACTGCATTTGCATTTGCATCATCTGGGTCATCTGTTGAGACATTTGAAGCTGAGCATGGTCCGCAGGTGTTAGCATCAGTGGCATGCCCATAGGCGGGTAGCCCATGCCGGGCAGATTCCCAGTGGTTTGTGATCTCATCATTCCTGGATGAGGTGGTGGTGGCATGTCGTAGTTACCTGCTGGATTGGGGCTTCCTCTCCGGGCTGCGCGTGCCCTTTCCTCGCCTGCAATGACCCCTACAAGGCCTGCAGGGTGAATAGGATGTGCCGTGGAGGGCCCAGAGCCGAGGGCGCTGGGACTGAGCGAGTGTGCAGCTAGTGACTCACGTACAGGTTGATTGACCAAGCTTGCGCCGTAGTAAGGATCCTGGGGCAGTCCTCTCGCAAATACAGGCAGATTCGTTCCTTTCCCAGTCTGCCCTGCTACTGATGAGGTGCTCTGTGGTGGTGGTTGGCTCACGCTCCGTAGGTTCGAATTCGAGGGTGAGTTTGCCAGTCGAGTTGGTGGACGATTTCTGTTGGGGAAGCCATGAGCAGCGAGTATTCCAAGCGGGATATCCTCGTCCTCGTCCTCTTCCTCACCGCTACTCTTACCTCCCGACTGTCTCGATGCCACGGTCAGATGTGACAGCCGATTGTCCAGATCTCCAGTGCTGCCGTTGGTATATTTTAGTGCTGCCAGCCCACTGTCGGGCCGTTGCGGTGGCGCTGCCTCTCCCGTGACCTTCATCATTTGCTGGCGGTAGACCGCAAGGTGAGCCTCTTGCTTCCGCCGCTGTTTCGTGGCCTGTCGGTCGCGTTCAACTTCATCGTCATCTTCATAATTGTCACCAGCCTCGGATCCGCTGTCATCTGTCAGTGCACCTAGTCTGCGGTCCATCTCCTTTTGCTCCTTGTAACGCTCCCATTGCTGAGGGGTCATGACCTTGTTGGACGGGGCTGATCTGGGCGGTGCTGGCTTCGCTTCTTGATACATGTTGGCGAGTTCAGCATCGGCGGCGATTGAAGGATCGAAGGATGAACTATGCAATGAAGCTGGTGACATCCCTCCATTTTGCATTATTGTAGGGCTAGTCGAAAGTAGCTTGGTCTCTTCATTCGTCCGAGAACGGGTTACAGACAAGGGCTGAAGCGTAGCCATTGGAGGAGAATCTCTCGGAGCTGTAGGCCTTCGTTGAACGGGCTTAGGAGGCGGTAATGGAGTCTGGCCTGAGCCTGCCGGAGAATTGTTGACTGCTTTGGCAGGGCTGCCCTGTGTGACTGTTCTGGAAGGACTCGGTGATCTGATTAAACCATCATGTGAGTCGTGGGAATTCCATGAATAGGGTGAGGGTTCGACAATCTGGCTTCGATCGGTGCTGATGGGTTGAGGGACTGGAGCCCTGTTGGAGCGGGCAAAGGCAGGGCCCGAGTAGCTAGTTGGAGGGTAGCTTGTCGGAGGGGACGAAGGATTCTGGGTGCACGAGTTTAGTATAAGGAAGAAAGGAGAGAAAGAACAGCTTTATGTACCTCTGGCTGTATAAGACGGATACCTTGCGTCTGGGAGCTAGACCCAATGTGGTCAAACATGTTACCGAACCCATCCATTTCGGAATTGTCTAGCGCTAGGTCTGAGTCGAACAACCGGGGAGGGGTGGCCGTGCTGGCCGTACTGGCCGTCACCGCTCGGTCTCTCTTGTTATGGATGAGCGGCGGAAGACCGCCCGGTGAAGAAGCTGGGGATGACCTTTTGGCCATCCCGAAGGAAAAGGTACGCGAGGTATCGCGCAGGAAGCCAGGTCTCGCAGAAGATGGCGGAGGGACGGGGATGTCGTTGTATGACCTTTGCCCATTGGCCTTGTCGGATCGCGCGTCAATGGATGAGGGATTGGTAGAAGAAGTGCTCAGACGAGCAGAGGAGGCCGCACTGCCATTGGGAGCAGTCGAGTGAGAATGCTCAGTGCCACCGCTCCCTCTGCAGGTTATTAGTCTCCTGAGATTGCAGAGATGTCTAGATTGGATTAAATGACATACCGGTTGTTTGCATCATAGCGTGCTCCCGTAAAGATGTCCTCCTCTTGATGGTGGTGGAAATAATCCTTTGGGGGAGGCCTTGGGCTCTCCTGAGGGCCAATTTTCATGGATAGGCCTCCATCAAAAGACTTGCCTTTGCTTGCGGGCCGCTCTAGGACTCTGAACGAGGAGGTCGAGCCTCCGTCTCCCCCAGGGGGGTTGCGCACCTCGTCTAAGGCATTGCCTGAAGATTTCCGTCTCTGAAAACCCTTGGGCAGTTTGATGGGCATGAAGGTCGATTGAGTGGGGAAAGAGTTTCCCAGACAGGACGAAGGAGGAACCAGAAAAGGGCGTGGACAGAAGGCTGTAACCCAGGAATCACAGAGTAGTAGGATATGGGTTCGGAGGATTGATGCTAGGTCGATGGCATGAGAAGGAGTTCGAGGTTCACCACGGAACGGCAAGCTGCATGTGGATGCGGTCAGCAAAAAGAGGACAGCGCGGATGAGAGAATTTCTATACCGGAAATCGAGCCGGACTGTTGATAGTGAGCTGGTCAGAGCACTAGGTGGATAGCAGCACTGACTGGACCAAGCTTGGTGTCAAAAATAACGAAGGGATGTTTATGTCGGCTGGTGTACTCCGTAGTGAGAGGTCGTTGAAAATGGCGTGGAGAGTGAGTGGGTGGGAGTGTGCAAGCGGTAGGACGAACAGCACAGGGGAAATTGGGAACTCAAGTTGGAGTGGCGGCCTTGTGATTTTGCGGGTACTCGGACTCGGTAGTGGTAGTTGTGTAGGGATATGGTGCTAATTAGTATATCATTCTATTAACGAATGTAGGTGGGAAGCGATCGAAATCACATACGACGGGCGGTATGTGTATCGGAGTATGTAGCGAGAGATGTACGAACGATGATGGTGGAAAAAGCTTTTGGGGTCATCGACGACAACGACAATAATGATTGACAAGACGATGAGACATGAGAATGGGCAGGGCAAGGCAGGGTCATGAAAGCAAGGGTTAAGCAGGGTCAAAGGCGAAAACGACCAGGGCAGGATCCGCAATGATCAAGCCCAAATAGAAAGGAGGGTGGAGGCACGGTGAGGGTCCCTCAGGCACTTCTAACTAACTTCGTAGTTTTTCGAGAGCCCTAGGGACCTACTTAGGTACGGAGTGCATTGTGGGCATTGGTGAGTGGTTTAGCGGTTGCTTAGGCACGGATTAGGCGCTCACCAGGGTTAAAGGACGCAGGTCGAGTGGCCAGTACGTATGGAGGACCTGCAAACCTGAGCCTACGGAGGCGGTCTTGGTGGTGATGGACATCTGCCCCGAGTCAGGAAACGGAGCCAGTGCCTAAGACAAGCCAAGGACAGTTGAGGACCCCTCAGGCGAAAAAGCCCAAGCCACTCTGCTCATCACTCAACTTCAAGCCTCCTCCTTATTTAGCCCTTCCGTTCTGGGCGGCGATTGCCGAGAGCCATGCTCCGCAACAACAACAAACACTAAAATTATGCGAAATAACGGGTGGAAAATTAATAATGATGTCCTGCAAAGTATCCTCTCGGTACGCTAGGTTCCAGTGATGTCGGTGCCTACCCTTGCGTCTTGCATCTCTCTGTGCCAAAGGTACGAATCGTCAATTCTCCTTCAACATTACGGGCGTTGTGTTGTGTGTCACGACATACGCATCGTCTCTGGGTGCTGGGCTCCTGGGAGCCCTGGTGTCTAGGAGTCTGGGAAACCACAACGATTAGCGGTGCCTGGCTGGCTAGTCATGACGATAGTCTCCCATTGATTGCCACATTCGGACTCCCTCATCTCCGCCCCGATCTCTGCCCCTGCAACTTCAACCCATCTGCTTGGTTATGAATCTGTTCCTGGCGCACGTGTTGACAGCTCGTCCAACCCTGGCCAACTGTTTAAAGGTGGAATCCGTAGCTTGACTCCCTCCTACGTCAACACTGTTTTATTCCTGGATACGCCGTGCCAACATCCCCAATAGTCGGCCACACCCCAGGTCAAGCTTAAGCCCCTTGGAACAACACCTTCGTGTTGGATCCTAGCCTCTCGGTTCTAGGCTCGTGTTGTTTCCTTGGAAAGGCCTAAATCGGACAACCTTCCGCCACAAGTCAAGGGAAGCCAGTCGGATTTCGTGTTGCCGTGTCTCTAACTTGTTGATGATGTGTGCCAGTGGATGGATACAAGAGAAAAAGTCCGTCTGCTCCGATACACACGGACTATCAGTCAACAGCAGCCGCAAGGGTCGTAGTAGTGTACGTATGTGCTCCGTACTCCATACTCCGTGTTCTGTACGGAGTACTTCACGTTTTCTCCCCACGATTGACCTGGATGACCTTATCCTCACCACCAGAGAGAATGCCGACGTCGCTATGCCAGCAGACCCCGAATACCTTGACGCCGTCACCTGCCCCAGGGCTTGGACCGCCCTTGAGAGTTGCTCTTGGCAGTGTGTACAGGCTTTGACCAACCAATCCCTCTTTTTCTTGTTTGGTGCTTCGGACATCCCATACTCTGCACGTGCCATCATGGCTGCCGCTGACGATCGTGTATTCATTGCTCGGATCGCGTGCGAGGCTGACCACTGAATTCTTGTGGCCTTTCAGTGTCATGGCCGCAACGCTGGTGGCCGAAGCTCGTGGATCCACCAATTTGATGACACGACTGACCGAGCCAGCTGCTAGAAGGTGGAGATTGGGCATGTGCTCAACACAGAACAGTGCACTGGACGTAGTTCGTGTATCCACCAACGACGCTGTCACAAGATCCCACGTCCGGACTGTCTGATCCCACGAACATGAATAGCCAACTGTGGCATCATTGACATCAAAGATGGCCGCTGACACTGGCCCTGTATGTTGCTGCATTATTGCTAATGGTCCTCGCTGTGGCAAAGACACACCCGGATTTTGCTTTCTCCTTTTGCCGTCTTTGACCCTACTCCGAGGAACAAGCTCTTCCGGCGCCGCTGGGGCGTCCGATTTTCGCGTTGACCAAAAACCAACCGAGTGGTCGGAGGATGCAGAAAGAATACGGCCCGACCTCTCATGAGCGTTCACAAAATCCACCGATGACTTGTGCCCATAAAGCTCGAGGGAAGGGACCAAGCTAGCGGGAAATCCCTCGGTGCCTTCAGAATATTTCCATAGCTTTACCGTTCTGTCAAACCCTCCAGAAACTATTTGAGCTGCTGACACAAACTTGGCCGATTTTATGTGGGAGAGGTGGCCCCCCGAGCGAGCGCCCGGGGATGTGGCTAATATCTGCGCCGAGGTATTCCAAACTCTCAGGTTTCCATCATAACTCGCAGATAAAATCCTTGGAGAGGAATTCAATGACACAACGTCCACGTCGCTGACCCAATCTTCATGTTCGTAAGAGGCTGCATACTGAGGAGGAATTCGTGCTCGAACATATTCGACCGCCAGTGTTGTCTCTATGGAGAGACCGTTTGTACTGAGGTGCTCATCAAGTGTGGTTCGTAGATATGTGCCATTGACAATGAATTCTAGTGGTATAGGCTTCTCGTTTTCGAGCAAGCCGTTCACCAAAGAAGATAGAGGATATCGACGGAAGGACGTAGGAACTAGGATCGGGGCAGCATCTTTGAGGGCTAGATCTGCGTCTCTTGTTGTTAATCGCACCCGAACTTGGGCAGTTGGGAGGTCTTGCAATGTCGATGCCATGGCTGCACACTATGTATAACTGCGGCGCAAGTGTTGTGAGAACAACGGCGGGCTGGTACTCGGTTCTATCAGATTCAGATTTGCAAAAGTCAGAAAATTTCGGGCGGGGCATAGGGACGATGTGGCAGCGGCCAGAGCCAAAATGACCTACGAATGACACCTGGTCATTTACGGTGGAGGACGAATATTATTGCTGTTCCATGTTTGCTGCCTCGTCATGACATTCGATTTTCCACACCCGCATTAGACGTCACTTCCAGGTTGTCTGTCCTGTTTGGCACTTGTTTGGTCTGGTGCGACTCGGGCTCGAAATTGACTGTTGAGCAACACGGCTGCTATTGCTGCGGCGGTCCCATAATTTCCAACTGAGCAATGCCAAATGATTCTTCCACAGCCGCCTCGATATGCGACAGCATCATCCAGGGCACATATCCCCAGTCGGAGAACCTCCTGACCTCTGAACTCTCTACACAATCGATCCCGTCCCTACTTAAACATGTCTCCGAAACACGACGCGAAATCAGTGATGAGATCAGGGCCACAAGTAAAGGAGGGGCCGGCGATGTAGACCAATGGATCCTGCAAGCGAAAAAGGTCCAAGAAGACATCGCTAGATGCAAACTTGATTCTCAAAAGATTGTTCATGAGCATAACCAATTGCGCGCCTTGAGAGATCAAGCTACAGATTACCAGCACAAGATTGATCTCCTTGAAGCCGAAATCGACTTCACCGAAAGACTGAAACAGGAGTTTGACAACATCGCACTTGTAACCCAATCTCTCAAGGGTGTTGAGGATCTAATATTGGATAATGACCTGTTCGGAGCAGCGCAGAAACTCCAGCGATTGGAAGCCAATGTTGCCCCTATAGCCAGGTCAAGAACTTCTATTCTAGTACGAGACCTCAAAGATGAATTGCGACTTAAGATCCGGGTCAAGCTCGAAGCCAAGTTAAACTCGCAAATTCAAGTCCGAAGGGATTCTCACTCCGCCTCTCTTGAAGTTCAGGCCTCAGAAGTTGAAGACTCCTCCCTCAACTCTAATTCCATCTTGTCTGCTCTGAGACAAGTTGGTGATCCCCAGGATGTCCTAGAGGCCCTGATAGAAAAGCTGAAGGCATTTATACTTAACCCCTTACTCCCTTCTTCGCGACTAAAGCTAGCAACCTACGAGATGGGACCACATAGTATTACAATCAAACTCGGCAAGGAAACGCCTTCTTTTGATCTGGTGTTCGAATTCGTGTTCGAATTGATCGGGTTCCTCCAGTCTTCGATCTCTAGCACTGTCCGAGAAGCTGCAGTCTCCGCTATTTTCCCCGACCTCATGGCACTGCTTGTGGCTGACTGGCTAACCCCAACTCTACCAACTGATCTCACCATGCTGAGTAACCTCGATGACTTACGCCAGCAAATGCACCGGATCTTGAAACAACTGAAGTCCCTTGATTGGCAGGGGCAAGCTCAGCTGCAAAACTGGGAGGAATCCCTCAACAGAGTATGGCTCAACAAGCGCAAAGCCACAATCTTGGATGAAGTGCGTAAAGCTCTTGCTTCCTCCAGGGGAGTTCTGAGAAAAGTTGAGAGAGTGGAGAAACGAGTTATTCCAACGGAAACCCTTGAGTCTGAGGATTCAACTGACAATTGGGATGCCAGCTGGGATGATGAGAAAAATGAGCAGACCGCTTCTACAGAAGTCTCTAAGCCTGTGGATGAAGGTGATGATAGCGGCTGGGGGTTTGACGATGATGAAGATGATGCTGAGGATAAGTCTACAGAAGACAAGGACGCGCCAGAACAGAAGGAAGCAGAAGACGATGGCGAAGATGCTTGGGGTTGGGATGACGCAAGCCCTGTCCAGAGCAAATCGCAACCAGCGAGCAAGGCTCCTGAACTTCAGCCAAATGGTACCCAAAAGGTCAAGGTTACCGACAAAGAGCAAACCCTGAGCGAATGGTACAGCATCAGTGAAGTGCCTACCAAAATGATCGATATCATTTCTAGGGAGCTCTCTGACGCCCAGAATCTACAAGAAATCCAGCACACCTCTTTAAATACAACCCTCCTTTCCCGGGGCCTCCTGGCCTTGCCAACTCTTGCACTCGCAATGTTTCGCGCTATTGCCCCAAGTTACTACGGGGCTTCACCCTCTCTGACTGATATCCACCGTTACAACGACTCTCTATACATAGCAGAACAACTCCGTAACTTAAATCATTCCACAACAAACAACCCCAACGCTGTCGCCTCTGCTCCCAACCTCGACACAGACATCCAAGCAATGGAGATGGAGAAATTCGCACGTCTGGCTTATTCTAAAGAAATGGAGACCCAGCGCCTGATCGTTTGGGACCTCCTAGAAGGCGCCCAAGGATTTACATCATGCACGCAGTTTCCATACTCGCAAGAGATTGAGAACGCTGTGCTGAGCGTCATCGACCGTGTGCGAGCGCTCCACGCCGAATGGCAACCAATCCTCAGCAAGTCACACCTGATGCAGAGCACGGGGGCGATCCTCACTATGGTGGTCGGAAAAGTCATTTACGCGATCGAAGACATGGACGATATTTCGGAACCCGAGTCACAGCGCCTGACGGCTTTCTGCCAGCAGATCGCTGCGCTCGATGACCTCTTTCCCCATGATGATAACCTTACCGGACACCCAGTCTCCACGACGCCCGTCTATGTCCCCAGCTGGTTTCGCTTCCAGTATCTCATCCAGATCCTTGAAAGCTCCCTAGTCGACATCAGATATCTCTGGACTGAGGGTGAGCTGAGTCTTGAGTTCAACCAGCGAGAGGTCGTCAATCTTATCCAGGCTTTGTTCGCGGAGAGCCGCCATCGCAGAGAGGCTATCAATGCCATCCTCGCGAAGAAAGGTCCCTGGGATCAGCAATGACTTGTTAGGCAACAGGCTTAGAGTGAATGAGCGATTGGATGACTGAATGTAGTATCGCAATCAAGATATCGATGTATGGAGGTACTCTGAAATGGAGAATAAGGGCATCAAAATATTACCAAGTCGGATACAATCATAATTGAAGTTAAACTTTACAGCCCGAAACCGAATGGGTTTCATAGCCTATATTTGGCCTAAACTTTGTCCATCTGGGACGCTACAAAAACGCTGCTGTGAAGCCTGCCGCTAATATCTTGCGTGAGAGTACCCCATTACTCAACAAATAAAGCTCCAGAAATATTCGCTTCGGGAGTCGTAAATCCTGACTGGCTGTTGTTCCAGCTGATATCCTGAATTCCGTATCACAACCCCCTAAATCATATCATACCTTTCCGTATCATCATAATCCCTCACTTACGGGATCTCAAAATATTCAAACACATGACAAATAGTTACGTATGTCCTCTCTGAAAGCGAAATACATAAAAATATGTGCAAGTTGGAACGCCCGCTGAAAGACTGTTGGCCCACATATCCCAAGAAGGCTCAAAGATAGAAAGGAAAGCTCGATATCAGAGCGATCAGCAGAAGAACTTATACCACTTCTTCCACGCGGGCCAGTTGAGGCGATCGGCTTTCTCCTCAGCCACCAGACTCCTGACATTAAACTCGCGCTTGCCCGTGAACAGGTCCATATCCCTCGTCTTTAGGACTTCCGTCTTATTCCAGATTTTATAGCCACAATACATGAGTATAACAACTGGCGCGGCGAGGTAAGCCTGGAAGAAGTTGACGACGAGGTCTCTTGTAGACATCTCCTTCCAGCCAACGGGGCTGAAGCCGGTCCAGAACTGGGCGCACAGCACGAGGGCATTGAAGGTGAGGCCGACCCAGGACCCGATTACGCCAACGGGGGATCGGAATGCAAGCTCGTCGAGCCCGTGGCCCTGGAGAGCCCAGGCTTGCCGGAACCGGATGTGTGCTAGGCAGATGCTTGACCACGTAAAGATGGAGGAGAGGCCGGATAGCGCGAGCATCCAGTTGAATGCGTCTTGTTGCTTGTGTGTTGCGGCTAGGAAGCCTAGCAGGCCGAGCACTGAGGCGAGGATGATGGCGTAGAGGGGGCGGCCTTTGCGGTCGATGTATGCTAGAAAGGCGGGTGCTTGTCGTTGCTCCGCGAGTGCGGCGAGTGTGCGTGAAGAGCCGTAGATTGCGGAGTTTCCCACGCTGAGAACTGAGATCATGATAACAACATTCATTACGGACGGGAGGACGTCGATCCCAGCGTTTTGGATCGAGATCACGAATGGGGAGGCTCTGTTGTTTGAAGAAAAGGATGTCTGTTAGAAACTGCGAGAAAATGTCGAGCGAAAGTGTCAATGAGCAGATAGGGGTGAACTTATGACTTACTTCGCATCCGCACTATTACGCCCATTGAGGAGTCTTGGGTCATCATACGAGACGAGCGTTCCCACAAGCAGCAAGCTGACAATATAAAACAGTGTGATACGCCAGAAAACCTGCTTGATCGCTGATGGCAGCGCCTTTCTCGGATTTTCGGTTTCTGCTGCCGCAAGGCCCACCAATTCGGTCCCGGCAAATGCAAATGCAGCGGTGACAAAGGTACTACACAGTCCCTTGAAGCCGTTGTTGAAAGCACCAGGTGTATGCCACGTTTTGAAGCCCATGTAGCTCCCGTCTGGTTGGCCGTTGGCGTCATGGCCGCCCATGATGTTGATTAGAATTCCTAGGAGGCTATATTATTCGATATTAGTTTCTTGAAGTAGTTCCTGGATTAATGTAGAGGATTTCTCACATGTATCCGATAACAGCCGTGACTTTTATCACGGAGAACACAAATTCAGCTTCGCCGTACCCTTTGACGCCGAAGAAATTGATCACGACGATCAATACTAGGAATATCGTGACCCATGCGGCATTAAGTGTGATATTTTGAACCTACGAGTAGTTATTTGTCCTGAGTTAGCAAACAATGTCTCTTCTATTGTTCCATTGTTCTTTGTTGTCCTCGGATCAAGACTCACCCAATAATCCACCGTTATCGAAGCCGACACAATTTCCAACGGTAACACTACCAACCACTGCATTGCATAGTTCCAGCCCATTGCGAAGCCCCAAGCGGGGTCTAGGAATCGTGTCGAGTATGCAGCGAACGATCCTGCGACTGGGAACAGGACGGCAAGCTCGCCTAGCGCTTGCACCGTGCAGTACATCATCACTCCGGTAAGTGTAAAGGCAAGTAAAAGCGACGCCGGACCACCTAGACAACACACGGATAGATTAATACCATAAACACTTCCTATTACGTTCCTGCAGACTGCAAGACTAACCATATGCCAATGCTTTTCCACTGCCCACGAAAAGGCCAGTGCCGATACTGCCACCGATGGCAATCATCTGCAGATGTCGGCCTTTCAGTCGACGAAGGAGCGGCGACATCGCCGTGGCCTGGACGGCTGCTTCAGCGTCGTAGCCATGCTTGTGATCTGCTGCGCTGAAGGAGGCTGACCGTATGACGCTCGCATTGGGATCGCGCTTGAAGCTCTCTTTGAGCCGGTTCGTGAAGGATCTCTTGAAGGTGCCCATGTCGCCCTCGTAGGCCGATGGGCCAGACGATGACTCAGGACTCCAACTCTTTTTATCGTCCATCGATGACGACCGTCGGACGATGCGGGAGGTGGTTGCTTGCTTCGGGAGGGTTTAAAATAAGCCAAATGGTATCGGCTGGCTATGCTCTAACTGGGCGCGGGGGCGTTGCACGTGTCGGGGGCTACCGTGTTGCGGCGGTAGAGGCACTGGGCATGTTTTTCATCGACGTTAACTTGTTTGGATAATTTGTATGTACGAGCGTTTGTATGTTGTTGTCTACTATAGGATAGGAGAGTAATGAGTGAGGTTGACTGGCACTCGCGGTAGAGGAAGACCTGCTTGACTACTGACTAGCCAGTGGAAACCTGGCTCAAGTCTCATGTCAGTGAAGCCACAGATAGGCTTGTCTCCACACAAAACCCTGCCACTGATAACGCTGCAGCCCGGGTATCAGAAGCCTTGTGGTTGGACACCAGAGTGGCCCGTTGGTGGCGATTTTGGCGACCGAGGCTCCCCCGGACATCTAGAGGTTGGCTGGGATTTCACAGGGAACCTTTTTAGCACAGATACGAGTACTCTGGGCTCTGAGTCAGTCGCAGCCGGCTGTTTCGTGAGTGAACGAACGAGAATCCCGCCGTGAAATGTTTTTGTTCTTCTGTGCACTTATTATTACATAGCTATATGAGGTAACTCTGGTTGGATCTTGTGCTATACAAACTCAAGAATCTCAACTTCATGCTACTATCACTTCATTAGGTCATTAGGAGCCCTCAGGGAGCAGAAATTCAATATACCACCCATTATGCGTTCGACTAGGAGACTATCGTGGAAAGTCGCCGAAGGATTTACCAGGGTCGTTTGCAGATATTGTCCTGGTCGATGGGTACCCATTGTAGCCACCTACTGTGGCTGCCAACAAAGCAACTAGGTCGGGTCCTTCCCATCTGTTGTTCCAGCGTCGCCGGATGTCTCTGGCACGAATTGGTCTGGTAGCAATTCAGGAAATTGTATAGTCTCCTGCTCGACTGTAGGGCTTCGTAGAGCTATGCTGCTGGTCCCGTCTTCCGGTGATGAAGGATCGAGATCAGCTTGCATCGAACTAAGGCCCCTCTCGAGGGCAAGTCTTTTAGCTGCATCCCGCTTCTGTTTGATTTCTAGCTCTTCTTGCCTCTCCATTTCCTCCTCCTGCTGTTTCAGATCCAACAACGTGGGGTCTGTTGGATGCTCACTCCCAGTTAGAGTCGAGACAGGTGGTAGGCTCTTCTGCGAAGCTGATCGTTGGCTCTTGCTGCCAGCGCTTCTGACCGACTTGGACGAAGCCGTGCGATTCGACCGCAAAGAATCCCTTGGTCGTTTACCACTCGAGTTTCTCGATTTTCCAACTGCTTGGTCTTCACCGACGCCTTGGTTAGTCATCCGGCGACTCAGTGCAACAGCAAATTCATCGTCAAGAGGCACAGCATCGTCTTCTTCGTCACTCATAATCAGATCGCCTCTTGAGCTCAGAGAGTTCGTCGTAGACTGGGAATTTGTGGTATCGCTCCGCTGTCTACCATGCGCCTTTCTCCAAACCTGGCCATCGTCTTCATTCTCTTCCAATAAAGGCTCAGTCGTATCATCTTTTACTTTCGTTCCACCGGGGTTCTCCTGTAGATCAGCTGCAGACGGTCGATATCGAAGCTTTCTGCTACCAATTTTCCACGGTAATCGCTCTAAGAAACCAAGGTATGAGGATCCTGGAATAATAGTGGGGTCTTGATCTGAGTCGGGTTGAATATTTGTCGGCTTCCTTCGTCCTCGAGAGCCATAGCTCATTGCACGTTGTCTCTTTGGTTGGTCGGATGGTGCCCCTCGTCCTGCTAGTAAGCTGTCTAATTCGTCGTCGCCCCATCGTAGCGAATTCTCATTCGCTTCTTCTTCATCTTCCCACGCGTTATAAAAATCAAAATTGTACTCCGCGCGACCACGCGACCGACCCCTCCGACGGCGTAGATTGTCTTCGCGATTGGGGAAGCATGGCGCAGTGCAGTCGTAAAGGCAGGATTTTATTCCCGTCAAACAAGGGTCGATATATAATTGTGTGAAGGTGTAAATATTCTCCTGAGCTGCCTGATTTGCGCTTTCGAGATTGTGAGAGAGATTGTGTAAAGTCTGGCGGAATTCGGGATTGTTCATCTTGAGGGGTTTGAAGGTAATCGCTCGAGTGTGACGGTGGACGCAGGCACGCGGTAGTAAAGATTCTGTAAAGGCGCGACTTCTGTGCGCTTCAAATTCACAATGGCCATACTTGACTGGCTTCACGCAAATCAATCCAAGGGCCTGAGGTTACTGAGGGCAGATTCTGGCATCTTTGCGTCGGCATGCGAGGAATAGGGCCAGATGGTTGAGGATGACATCGAGGTGGTCATCACGTGGAAACTATCTACGGATAAATATAATTCCGACCTTGGTAGTACGACGGAGCATTTGGATTTCAATGCGCTGGCCAGAGCGTATGTACTCACTACAAAGCAAAATCTGGTATCGAATCACTCTTTCCCTATCAGCAGTTGATGAAGTAACATTGGCTGGAAGCACATGGCTCTAGGAATGGCCTGGGCAATAGTACAATCTGAACATGTTTGATGTTGACATTGAAAGCACAGCTTGCCTCCATGCACCCCCTGCTTCCCCCTGACCTTTCGGGTCTGTTTGCAACCGACACTAACATCAAATTCGATTAGGAGCTCATTGCTCCGAATTTCGGCACGTTTGGATTAGCAGGATGGCAAGTAACCAGTGGAAAGACAACGATGGCTCGTAAATCTCTGTGAGAATCTATGCCTGGAAGAGAATTCGACACGAATTCGTACGATTATGAAGTTCTACGACGCCCAACCGATATCTCATCCGGACAAGAAGCCTACCTTCTTCCTGCAATTAGTCAATATTCTGGATATTCCAGACGAGATATTTAAAAGATGCCGAATCACTACTGTCGTTTCGATGGTACGAAGACGAGCGACCAAAGAGTTGATACTTAGGCGGAATTTGAAGAAGCCGAATCCCATTTTGCCTTTGCCGATGATAGCTGGTGCTGGTAAGCTGACTTGATTTTTGTTCACTTGGACCAGGGTATGATCACCGACATATGATATGGCGGTTGGCATGGGAATCAATCTCAAAGTTGTGTCCATTTGTGTCTAATGTGCGCCTTGTTGGTATAGCAACACCGAGCTTCAGTCAAGGTTCGCCTTGGTCGTCAAGGGCAGAACGGGAAGGCCAATCGCGCAAGGTTGTGGGCCAGAAACAGTGGCATGGACGCGCAAATCGTCAGAGTTCAGCATAAGAAAGTTGTCGTAAATGAGGCGATGATGAGGAACACCCTCGGTCAACCTGATGAGCAACCATTGACCTCGCCTTCACAAGCCGCTATTCGAGATTGGCCATAGTGGGGGCATGAATTCCCCATCCGAACCAGCATCGAGAGCAAGAGGAAATGGGAGGCATCTCGCAATGTTGGTAGTATAACCAAGGCTAGGTATTCGACAGACCTGGAAAAAGCCAAAACTTCAGTTACCGAGTATTGTCAATGTCTATAGTTCCGATACGTCCGAAATTTGTACGTGATTCGTTCATCACGCAGCCACGATCTCGATAATATAATGGGGAAGGCGGGTGCCCGAGTTGGATTGTTGATGACTCCGGCAAGCCCGGACTCTGCCTTGCAACTCCCTTGCATCTTGAGCTGATAGCATCCGTTTATAATCCGATTGATGTACTCTCTCTGAACCTCGTGAGGACTTCGGACTTCGGACTTCGGACCAGGAGTTTCTTCTTCAAACCAGCCGCTTTCGATATCGATCAGCGAGGAGGAGTTCGAATGATTTGATTCATGAATCACCCCATCTCGCCTCCACCTTTGACTCGAATGATTATTCGAATCGGGTTCAAATCTCTGGAAATTTCATGAATAGGACCGAGTCACAGAACTCAGTCGAAGTCACTCGAATAATTTCTTGGATTGACTCTCACTCTACGTTTCCTCGCGTCGACGATTTCTGTGGTCCTGCTTATTTCCCTCATCGAGCGATATTCTCGAGCAGCAACGTGGGTCATATCTACCACCTTGACATCATTGCCTAACTTTAGAGCTGGACATGCTGTCATGATATGAGCTGTGGAGATGAGCCCGAAATGCAAGGAGCAGCAGACACGGCGCATCGCTTCGCTATACACGCCGTCACTATAACAACCAAATTTCTGAATTCTATAAAGACGGCTTGAATAGCACGAGGAGAACGCTTGATGGTGGGCGAAGGAATGTCTATGTCCTAGACGAAATATCGGGCTTGACACGATATTGACCAAATTTTATACCGAGTTGAAGAAGCTCTGGCTGAGGATACATCGAGACTGGTGGGCATTAAAGTAATATGCTCTGCTCATGAGGACAATTTTTGAAGGAAACTTTAGAGATGACGGGGAATGCTGCGGTGTCACAAATGACAGCAAAATGGATGACAACAGGAGGAATCTCGACAAAATATGGACGAAATGACCCCACAACAACCAAAGAAATCACCCAGCCCACACAGATAGGCGACAGGCGTCGAGTTCCCAGATTACATAGTAACCACAATTTCAGCGTTTGGAAGGAGCAGATGAGAATGTCATAGAGTCATGGACCGAATGACCTTACGATAGAGTGTCCATCTTGTTTATTCCGCTGCGTTTCACTCGAAGAGCAAGTCAAGAGAGGGGGGCTGCGTTGTTGCTTACATCTCTTAAGTGTACCCTCCCTCCTCAAGAACGCATTCATACTTGTATTCATATTATTTATTGAGCCCTAAATTTCCTTCATTCTTGATATTGTGCCATTTCATGGGGCCATTTCACAACATTGGGTGAATAAGGGGTACTAATTTAGCTCCCAGTGGTTCAGCATGGCCCTGGGTCCTTCTTCAACTCAAGACTCAGAGCAAGTCATCATTCACTGAAAACCATTTCCCATTTGGTCGTAATGACAATGTGAATGAAGTTAGAGGCATTTTGGGTGGTCCCGGCCCCTAACTGTCCGCGGACCGCAAGACTTACCAAACAGCCCGGAAATCATCTTACATGGCCCCAATTATAGAGTTTTAGTATAGAGGTAGGAGGGTCTACGAGTGCTACCCAAACTATGTACCAACGAGGGTCGAGGGGCGTCAATCAGCGCGGTGGCAGGCCTAACCCAGCCCCTACAGGTACACCCCGCCTGTAGAATGATACGGAATGCCGATGGTGGCCATTCATAAAGCTGCTATTTCGAATACAGTACAGTAGCAGTACGAATAAGCACCAGAAGTAGAAGGCACACCTCTAAAAATCGCTCTGCTGCTTCAGGTGGCCATTAAAAACATGCTGCTCCACCATCGCCAGTTCGAGGTTTAGGTTTTTATACATAACTCTTCCCATGCTCTGAGTGATTGGGATTGAAGCTCGACAGATTCTGTCCACGAATACAATCTCACCACATAATAGTTAAAGTACTCGTTTACTCCTCATAAATATGCATGGCCCATATGGTGGACGCTTGGGACGGCTTGAGAGCGACCATGGTCCGGGTGGATCAGGGTTTGGGCTCCCAGAAAGGCAGGAAAATAGCCACGACTCTGATGGAAAAGGCGCAGAGCAAGGTCATGGTAAGTTTACTGCCCTTGTACACTGCGAATCCTTTTTTGTCTTATGGTTATTCCAACCGCTCATTCTCAGAAATATGAGAACAAAGGTAGCGAAAATACCGCTCTTAGGCTAACCAAATCATAGCCCATGAACAGCACGATGCGGAGGTTATCAAGCTCGAGATCACTATGAGCAAGCAAAGATTAGAAGAGGAGTGTCATGGCGACCCTGCAAAGGATGATCATGACGACTGGCAACACCCAGATCAGGACCAGCATCCGAGACAGGGCCACGACCAGAAGCCTCACAGACAAGATCATGACCATGAACACCAAAATCACAACCACGGTCGCCAAACCCACCACGATGATGATCAGGATCATGACCACGAGTGGAAGCATCCTAGCCAGGGACATGACCAGCATCATCAAAACAATGGGCAACGCAACCACCACGAGCATGAGCCGCACCACCAAGGCCAAGGCTCTATGCATCAAAATGATCACGATAGGGACCGCCACGAACCCCATGGTCAGGGTAATACTCCTGGCCATGACAACCAACATGAAGATGAACATGATGAATACGACTATGATAACAATGAGGAATACGATGAATACCAGAGCTCTTGCCAATGTGGAGAAGGCTGTCATTGCGGAGATAACGGGGTGAGTCAACTATTCTTTGGATCGCGTATTTCAGTGTTGCACCCTTCAGTTTCCCCATCCCTTCTCAGCTAGACCTTTTGACGTTCATTCAAGGCTCAACCCCTTTTATCAGTGCTCCAGCGGATCAATGGCTAACTTTTCTTCCAATGTGCAGGGCACTTGTCACTGTCATGATGAGGGAGATAACGAGAATTATGGTGACGAATATGGACACGACCACGAACACGGTGGCGAGTATGAAGAGGGCAATTATAATGAGAACGAGCACAGCCACGGGCAGCATGGACATGGATATGGACAAGGTCATGGACACGGCCATGGATATGATCAGGACGATTACTACTAGACTATACCGCCAGGGCAAATCTCAACCTTCAGCCCCGCTGCTCACCTTTGGTATCAGTTGCTGGCAGACGGGTGTGGGGACTTTATGGCAAATATCGACTTGAAACTTCAGAGGTCAAATTTAAGGTTCTTCTTTAAAATATCCGCCTGGGGTAACTTACTATCCTCAGTGAATTGTTGTTTACGAACCGAGCTGAGGCTTCCCTACTCCTCTACCCTGGCCATCCAAAGCATTCTGTAGTAACTAGAATACTCCGCTGAGGGATGCATGCTCCACGAATGTTGAGTGTTATTGTTCTATGAAGATGCTCTCGGGCAAACTCTCATATGAATAGAGGAAGACTCTAGTATAACGGAGGTGCATAATAAAAAGTATAACAGAAGGGACTACCTAGCCTCCCAGGATCCAGCAACACACACTGACAACGCCGAGAAGATCCTTTCATGTATACATCTGAGCTGCAGTTCCCACTATTCCCGGGGTTTGATAATCATAATGTTGGCTATCCCCGTAATCTAGTCCTTCATGCGGCTGACTGCCATTAGCGAAGTCATAGCCCTCGTGATAGTCGTACTGGTCATCTCCAGGATGGTCATCATAAGCATCCATGCTGTCATGAGCTCCAGAATTTGCGTATCGCGGTTCGTTGAGCTGCTCATGGGCTCCCTCCTCTCCTATATCGTAATCATAGACTTCGTGATCGTCGTTGTCAAGTCCGTCACCTCCAGCATACTGTCCTTGTCCGGCATATAGATCGTCTTGGCAATAAGTCCCTTGCGTGTCATAAGTTTCTTGGTCGGGATATACCTCTTCTTCAGGGTATGTCCCTTGAGGATATGCCTCTTGCTGGTGGGTTTCCTCCGGATATCCAGGCTGTGCCGGAACATCGCTGTAAGGCTGCTGCTGAGTGGGGTAAGGCTGAGACTGTGCAGCCTGACTGTTCGCCTTGTTATAAGCGACTTGGCTCAAGTATTGTCCAGCGATATTTATCCCTTGATATGCTCCTTGTTCGGCAATATTCCCTGCTATCTGTGCAAAACGTCCGCTGCCACTGGGTCTACCATTGGAGCCTCCACCGTATCTTCCGCCGTAGCCTCCATCATATCCAGGCGTTTGGTCGTAGGGGTCGTCCCATTGTGGTCCATTCACATCCTGGTGCCTAGCGCTACCAGGGATACTCCAGTCGGAAGTCGGAGGGTGAGCTGGCGTATTGAGTTGGTGAGGCTGTTCCGGTGAAGGAGTGGTTTGCTGTTGCTGTAGCTTGCCTGGGACCGACGGAGGCGGCTCAACCTGGATCTGTCCTGCTTGATGATGCTCATTCCTCGCCGGACGGGGTGAAGAAGGTTGAGCCTGGGTTGATGGAGGCTGAGTTTGGGTTGGCAGTGCTGGATGATGTTCATTCTTGGCCAGTGGAGAGGCAAGAGGCTCAAGCTTCGTCGGCGTAGGAGGGTCAACCTTGGTTGGTGGTGGAGGCTCGGGCTTAGTTGACCGAGGAGGGTCGGTCTTGGTCGATGGAGGTGGCTCAACTTTTGTTGATGGTGGTGTTTCAACCTTGGGTGGTGATGGTGGTGGTTGAGGTCTAGGCGGCGGTGGTTGAACATTGCCAATCAATGGAGGCACAACAGCTTTATCTTTGCTCGGTAAGAGTGGCGGGGGAGCTGGTTTACTCTTGCTCGGCAAGATGCTTCCAATCTTTATTCGACTTTTGCCTGGCATTGTCAATTTCCGTTGTGAATCCTCTTCTTTAGAAAGAGGTAACTAATACCTAGGTGAGGAACTGGTCGTGTGTCAAGTCTTCGATGGGTTGACCCATCGCGGCTTATGTACAGACCATGGTAGGATGCAGTGTGCAATGCCAGTGACACAAATCGCCATCAACAACTATTCTGGGAGACATTGGCATATTGTGGATCGATATTGCTGTCAATTACAAACAGCCCCATAAATGCTTCTTAAAACATCAGCGCACGACAATGTGGCCTTTCAAGCCAAGGCTGAGAGCCGGCCACTGGGCAAAATTCACAAGGCTGACGATTCCTTCTCGTATTTATCTCCGGTCTTGTCCCTATCTAGGGTCTTCCATTCTGCAAATAGCTGGAAAAGGGAAAAGGTCCCAAAGCTAGCGAGGTGGAGGATTGAATATCCGTCCTCAGGTGTAAGCGACACGACTCGAGATAACCGGGGAAGTCACATGGTAGATGCGTTCACCTTCAAAGCCAAGAAACCAGATTCTGATACCCAGTCTTATCCATGTCAGCTTTGTCATTACAGTACGTGATACTTGAGGAGTTCGTATCGTTTGGATACAGTACTAGCGTTATACCCGTGTATTCGACCTGCAGTTCTATTGGCTCTTTTCCGTTCCAGATTAGGCAAGGGCCAAAAGACTAAGGTTGCACGCTGGCAAGGTTAAGCCACAACTTGCCACACGAATAGCCGACAACCTCCCCAGGAGGACGCCTTGAATATAGAAATAACTCGGTTACATGGAGAGCCTTGAGCGAACGCTAAAATTGGCATTTCAAATCAAGCTCTAAACTAGAGACAATTATAATCTTGGCCTAAGGAACTGTTGATCCAATAATGTTCAGCGGGAGATGATTATCCGTATGCCCTTTGCAACACAGTAAGACCTTGCCTCGCTGTGTTGCTATTTTATGAACAATAGATCAGTAAAATTAATATATAAGAAGTGAGAAGTCATACTAAGAACACCAAGCAATCTCAAGCAATCCAAGAGTCTTATCCTCATATACGATCACTAAGGCAAACTCCCCCGGCCTCGTTACAAGCAGGCTGCCAGGCACCTGTTACCACTATAACGAATTTCATATCTCTTCACTACAAGCTATTTCTTAAAACACAAATCTTATAATGGATCATATTCAAGACGGTTTCCACAATATTGAAGACGGACTCCACGAAGTGGAGGAGGGTCTAGAGGAATACGGACATGAACACGGACATGGTCATGACGACTATGACGAACATGACGAACATGGCCATGGTCACCACGGCTATGAAGATGAAGGCGAGTGGGATGAGGAAGATCCTCATGGGCATGACCAACACGGTGAGCATGATCATCATGGTCATCATGGTCATCATGGACAGCATGGTCAACATGGACAACATGGCCAGCACGGCCAGCATGGACATGGCGGTCATGGAGAAGACGAGGACTGGGGCGAGCATGGAGGACATTATGGTTGTAAGTGGAGTGCTGATACCTACAGTTGATGATGGAAATAAGAACTGATCAGATTCTCAGATGGTGATGAACATGGCCACGGCGGGCATGGCGGGCATGGCGGTCACGATGGACATGATGATGATGGACAGTGGGGATCTCGTGAGTACAGTGACAAATCCATATTCTTGATAGACCCATCGACTGATCAAAGACCCAGATGGTGATGAACATGGTCACGAGGACGGCCACGGTCATCCTGAGCATGGTGGACACGGCGGACATGGGGGCCATGATGGATATGGTGGCCATGATCAATGCTGAGCGACGCGAATCCCCACCATGCATCTAGGATACGCGTTTCAGACTTCGCATAACTCTGATAGGGGACCTGGCTCCAGTGTCAAGTGGATCATCCATGTACAATCGTTCTAAGAAGTGTCGTTAGAGGCGTCTGGCTTCCATCGTCAGGAATTTTCTCACCTCCCGGAAGCGTTTACAAGTAAGACATTTAACGCAAGGATTCTTCGTGTGTTATCTCCTAGGTTCCTTCTTCGGGAGTACCATACAATTTAGAAAAAGCTTGTACCTTGTAGAGTATGTATTGCGGTCCGGACTGCTCGGACTAATGAGGCAGAGCCATGGATGAAGTCCATGATCGCGGAATCCAGGCTGTATGGGGTCATATGTGCCCCCCAATTTTAAGTTTGCCGATAAGCCCTGGCTCCTACCAGTGCATCCGCGATTGTGAGTTAATACCCACATTCTCGTTCGACCCACTAGTAGCACTCGTAAGGTAGTGGGCTCACTTGCTTCCGAGAGGCGAGTCGATAAATGCTGACCCTTGGCAATTGGGCCTTGCATTGAGGGTGAAGCACTAACAATTGGGATATTGAATATTTGCCATCTGGTCGTACCATCTTACTATCCCGCTTGAGCAAGGTGACCTTGATCTTATAGCATAAGGCCCCGTGATTCTTATCGGTTTGTCCCGGACGTGGTAGTAGTAACGGCGTCATCGAGCTGAGGGAAGCCGCATGTCCACAAACCCGATTCTAAAGGTCATGGAGTTGCTTGCATGATTTCTACTTGCGAAATCTCTCTTACCTATGATCTACCACTAATCTATTATTGCACAACAATTTACTATTTGCCATATTCTATTAGGATCCTGTCGAGGCGGCGGAGTTTAGTGAAACGTTTCCAGCGGGGACAAGCTAAACACATTGAGTGGGTCGCACAGAGCGGCAAGCATTTTCGACTTTGCCTTGTCTAAGGGCCTCTATCGACGCTGTGCGGAGTAGTGGGTCTTGTGTGAGAAGTAGACCCCGTTCCCTAATTGATGGAGGGTCCGGCCGGTGGCTGCAAGCTTGCAAATTGTGAGCGAAGTAGCATGTGCGTGAGAAGGTGCTATGCAATTAGCATGAAGAGCCCAAAGGCGAGCAGATGCCGGCGGGTGATAGGATTGGATAGACATGGCCTAGGTACTAGATTTGGATTGGAACCAAGTGTATCATCCATGGTTAGCCCCTTGGTAAGAGTGAACGGATATAGAACCAATCGCTCATGGCCGCAATAAAAGTGGGGCAAGGACCCCACAGTCATACGCAGACACTAAACCACCACTAATGCGACCTCAACCCAAATTAGAATACTCAGAACTTTGAACGGCTATCTGGAGCCTCAGTCTTTGCTAATGTCCCAAATTTGGTGACCTGAGCCTCGATGGACGCCTGGTGACAGTTTGATGCTCGAGACTTGAGTTTTCCATTTAACATCTGAGCAGGTTGCCCGCCTTTGCTTCTCTCACACCACAGTCCTTTCCCATTTCCATTATCTCCTACGAGTCTTCAGTATTTTGCCTGATTTGTCGACAATTAGTCTACCAACGACATTCATTTTCTCATCCAATCATTGAACCACTCTCATTTAAAACAAATTCTCACATTCTTTCATCATGAATGCTATGGGCCAGGGCGGTATGGGGGGTGCAATGGGGCAGATGGGAAATAGTATGTCTCAATACTGGAAGAGACATATTGCCGGTAAGATTCACTGTTCAAGATCAAATCTCTTGATATTGACAATCTGTTAGACAGTTTCTGGCTTCGCATCTTCATAAACTTCCTTGCTGCACTAGCAATCCTATTCCAATGTGAGTCTGTGACGCACCGATTTCAGGATTGTACTAATGATTGCTGTTAGGCCTTGTCATTCTTGGCTGTGTACCAGGAGCACCAGGCTCTTCGAGTGCTGCTTCGAGGTATTACCTGCTAGAATTTAATGCAGCTAACGGGACTGCCACCTCGAGGTTGCGAATCGGCTACACAGGTAAGCATCAATCTGCCACTCCCTACGCTCAGGAGACTAATATGGAACAGCCATGTGCCTCTCGCTGTCCGATCAACCAGAGCACTGTGCCATCACTGTTGGCAAGGACGACCAGACAAGCATTCGCTTCCTGTCAACAGGGCAAAATGACAGAGATTCCTTTGATCAATTGACCAACAATCAACGGTTGAACACCGTTCTATTCGACGTCGCCATGTCACTGCAGAATGATGTCTTCGTTGTCCTGCCGGCTATTCCAGGAGCATTTCTTGCTTTTGGTGTGATACTTCTCATCGCGTATTCCACCCTGAATCGACCTTGGGTAGGGCCAGCATCCTCGTGGAGACAATCTCAGCGAAATCGCAGATTAGACATCATGAGGATCGTGATGATTATCTGTCTTGGCCTTGCGATTGTGTTCTCATTCGCAATTGCCGTGGCGAACTCGCAATTGTTTGCGGCCATGTCAAAGATCACTTCCCACAACCAACAAGCAGCAGACGTTTTCAATGTCAATCAGGGGACAACAGCCCTTGCATTGCATTGGTTGACCGTGATCGCCACCATTGGTTTCTTCATCGGAGTCATCCAAACCCATGTCAACATCAGCAGTATCAAGGTCAAGGTCACTCCCGAGGATACTGCGGGTACGACTGGTGGTCGTCAATTCGCTGCTGCAGGCGAGACCATCGAGAAGGCCTCATTGCTCAAGGATGCGGAACCCATGGCGATCAATCCTGCGGGCCTGACTCCACAGGCCCCTGCTGGAGGCGCAGCAGCCGGAGGTGCTATGGGTGCACGGGGTGGTGCTATGGGTGCGCGGGGAAGAGGAGGTGCCATGGGACGGGGTGGTGCCATGGGAGCACGGGGCGGCATGAGAGGAGGTGCTATGGGCCGTGGCCGAGGCATGATGTAAAATACATTAGAATCATTCTGCATTTCGCTTACAAGAGCATGGGCTGGTTGGGTATCTGTATTGGCATACCAGGTAATAGCACTTACGAGCGCAACGTCTTTCAAAATCTGAATATACAAAAGTTATAACCACTACCCTCTCATGTACGCTACGTTTTCAGCCTTTCTTTCTTAACTCCGATAGAGATATTGTAATTAGGTTTTCGGGATCAACGGTGTACTCAAACCCGGGCTTTTTGGAAGAAGCGATTTTGATATTACAAGGTGAAAATTGCAATCAGAACTAGGTTGAATGATGAACTAAGGTTAGATGCGGAATTCACCTTCCGTTTCGGGAGTAGTTTTCGCACTCGTACAGGCTACCCAAATGTGGCTATCCGACTGTGGTGCGGGATAAGCGAACCCGACTTATCAATAATGGTAAGGCCAAGCTTCATGACAAAAGTCCTTAGCCGATCCAGCAGGAGTTGATATAGGTATGCACTAGTGGTTTTGGAACTGAGTAAGAATGGCTGCAATGAGACGGTTGTGGGGTAAACATTGCACGCTAGACATTGAGGTATCATTGGGCTTCTTCTAAGCACGGAATCAACGAAACACTTGCAAATATGACGCTTCATTGCTGGCCCGGCCTTTGCACCAGCTCCATGGAGTATTTACTAACTCCTTGATGAAGATGGATTCGCTGTCCGAGGGAATCCACTCTTCGATTTCTGGGGGTTTGGACTCCTGGATAGTGGCCTGATGCCATACAAATCGCCGCTTTGGACGTACTTGGATCGATTTACTCAGTCCTCGCAAAACCAAGGCCCAAGATAGTAGGGTTGAGCGAGAATGACTTCACAATTGGAGGCCACGGCCAACCAAGCACGCCTTTGTCCTTATTGATTGGTTCTTCAAGCTTCACTGGGTTGCAACCCAAATAGCGAATGTGGCTCTGCTACCAAACTAGGTAGGTGTCAAGGAAAAGGAAGAATTCCAAATGGGCGAACCTCAGACGGAGTAGACTTGTTTGTCAAGCGACCGACCGAGCTCTTCACCCCGCGCACGTTTCGATGGGATAGGTCAGGCTTATCTTAGAACAGCTTATTATATCTGGCCCTGGGGGCCTTTACCCCTCTTGGCTGGCAGCCTTGCAGGGGGATAATTGCCAAGCTTCGTCCCGGCTTGGCGCCGATTGATAACTTTATTCATTTCAAATGACGGTCTGTCAAGTATGCTCCCGCAGAAAGAGAACGACTCGCTAGCAGCTGCATGTAAGTAAGTAAAATTCCCTGCTTGACCACAATATTCTAAGCAGCGCCTCTTCGGCACTGGCCCTATCATTATCACAGAGAGGTTCTCTTACCCGTTTGTAGGTGCAGGATATTTGAATGAACATTGAATCTTGGATTAAAGGTGGTTAGGTCTATAGTATATGTACATAATGTTTTACACCCCAATTGTTGAAGCTATCTAAACTCCTCGTATTCGTCGTCCCTCATTAGATTTCTTCTCGACGAATATGGATCCATATAAGGATCGTCCATGCCCATTGGCATGTAGTAAGGCATAGAGCCTCTGTAATACCTGGGAGGCATCATGGGCATCCCGTACATTTCTTGCTGCTTCATTCTCATCTTCTGTGCTCGTCTGCTTCCGCCACCGCTAGATCTGCTTCCACCGGTGCATAGTTGCACAGTAGCAGTTAAAGCCGACAGGAAGAGAAGGGCCACTGAAATCCATATCATGGCCACAAAATAGTTCCCTTGATCTGCCGAGACTCCAATATCGTCTCCACTTGCGTTGATTCCATTGACCACCGTGGTGATGATGGCTGTCGCAATCCCTGCACCAATTCCGAGGCTAATGGTGGCTAGCTGGGCGTAGAGTTAGCATGAATCATGGGTGTGCAGTTGATAGGAGCAAGACTTACCACCGTGCTTATGACCAGAAGAATTGTCACAAATCTGTTTTCCAAGAAAAGGCCAAGGGCACCCGCCAGCACCGATATCAATAAGAACAAGAGTCCAATGACGAAAAATGCAACCATCGCCGATCCAGCTGAATTGACATATAAGAATGCGTTCGTGATGCCACTAGGCCAGTCCAAGTCTTTGAGGTTGAGAGAGATATTCAACAGGTCCCCGAGTTGCTCGATCGCGTCCTCGATGATGTGCGCAAGATTAAACCGTCTTGTTAGTGATGGTTTCTTGCATCGAGTGAGAACAGCACTGGCATCTCTAGCCTGGTAGTTCGGTAGATATTGTCCTTCGCAGTAATTCAAGACGTAAACAGCAAAATACTCCGCGGTCCCCAATGACGCCGTCTCGGTCTCAACCGTGCCATTTTGAACAGATGTCCCATTGATTGTAAGTGTGCCGTTCACGAACTCCACGCAGTTGCACCCATTTCCCGTGCTGTTGTCGAAATTTGTATTGGCAATTTGAGAAGCATTGACCTGATGTTGTTAGACAAGAGCGAAGTAGTTCCTCCGGTTTCACTCACAGTGAACATAGCAACATTTGAAAGAGTTCCGGTATTGTAGCCAGCAAAGGTACAACAAGACAAAAGAGCTGTTGCTCCCAGGGCTGCTATCAATGTGATCAAAGAAGAGACCTTCATGTTGTGATTGTTGGTTGCCGTATCAAAAGAATGTGTGTTGGACAAAAAGGAAATGAAAGCAGAAAAGAACGGAAATCTGGCGAATACGAGAGCTAGAGATCAAGCCGGTAGGAAATGAAGACCGCAGAAAGCTGCGTAGGGCATCGAAGCAGTATGATATGCATAGAAAACTGCAAAAACCCCAGCCACAATGCTTCTTCACATGGTATCGCAAGCACTGTCTATACATAGTATTTGCACTGCTTCCCCACTAGCTATTGAGCAGTCTGACGGCCGACGCTCTGCTGGTAGCCAGTGTCCGAGGTAGTACTACCCAAGCCCGCCGATAGTTAGGTGGATTTCTAAATTCTCACCCCGCCAAAAATTTAGATCGTCCTCTCGCATTAAGCTGCATATAGAAACTGCGCTAGTAGGGGTCCCGTAACGCGTTCTCAAATCCTCAATGGCGAAACCCCGCCCCCGCCTTGACTAAAATATACCCTTTGATAAGGCATCCACGGCCGCTACTTAGTGGGGCTAAGGAGCTAAAGATTAAACTTCAAGGCTCCTAACGGGCACCCGACGGCATCCTTGGTTTGGTTGGATTTACCAGGATCGCGTTCTCTCCTCTATTGAGCCGCAGCACTAAGTTGCTACCAAGAACCACTAAGTTCGTTTCATTGCCGCAGCGAGCACCAAGCATTGGTCGCCGAACGTTCACCTCGTAGCTTACTAGTAGTTTTTGGTCCTAAGCCCTCACGTCGGTGCTCGAGCACTAACTAAACTAACTGCGGAGTTGTGAATTGAGTTTGTTTGAGAGATCAAACTGTACGGTTTGAAGAGCCTGGGAGCGAGTAAGGAGATGTAAGATACTAAGGGAGAGATACGGAGAATGGGGTCATTATATTGGAAAACTTGTACAGTAAAGTCGGCTTAGCAACAGATGCATAATAAACATCTGTCATGCATCCAACTCATCAGAGTGAGGTTCCGGAATTATTCAAATCAACATCAATGGGTATCTGGTCTCAACTGAATTTTTACGGCGTCAAAGGTGCTAAAAATCCAATAGAAGTATCCGGCCTTAACAAATCGGCCTCGAACGGTCGGTTCTTCCCGTCTGCTGATCTCGGTGTGGGGAGACCAGTTTTTGAGGGACTTCTGACGCTCCTTGATAGTGGCGATCTGCTATGAGGTTCGGGAGTGGGGCTTTTGTTCTGAGTTTTCCAGAAGAGATCGCGGAACATTCCTGCTGTCGGGGACGATGAGGACTGTGATGGCGACAATGTTTCAGGTTGAAGTGTCAGTCGTTGACTGCGGTTGAGACTGACAGCGCGAGATGGTACGTGGTTTTGAGGAGGGATGACCATGGCACCCGGCAAGAACGATTGGTATGATTGAGACGTGGAGCTGTGTTCAGCTCGTGCAGGTGACAGGTGATGATTGCTCTCTGCTAGGCCCCTTGTGCCGTACACCTCAGCCAGATGTTCTGTCCGAGGCATCTCTGACGCAGGGTATCTATGTGCTCCGGCCATGTGGTATTCATTGGGATCTTGGAAATGTGATGCTGAGTGCTCTTCATGTGCCTCTTCGTAGAAATCCCTGTACAGCTGTTAGTCTCAGATTCCTTGTCACCAGGCTGGAATTTCGCACCTTACCAATACTGGCCTTGCTGGTCATATTGATCGTATCCGTGTCCAGATTGTTGAGAACCCATGCCTCTATATCCTCCATCCATATTCCCATACCCTTGGTCACCACCTCCATATCCATGATTCATATTATCATATCCTTGATGCCCGTACCCTTGTTCATGTCCTCGATAGTCTTGTCCATAGCTTTGTCCATAGCCTTGTCCGTAGCCTTGCCCATAGCCTTGTTCATAACCTCCTTGTTGGTCGTAAGAACCATTGTACATATCATGTCCGTATCCTTCTTCTTCATACCCACCGTCAAACCCTTCTTCCGCATCGTACCAGTACTCCTCCTCGTTGCCATATTCCTCGTAATCATCGTACCCGTACCCGGTCTCATCATATCCCTCATCACCCCATTCCTCATATGCATCGTAGTAGTCGTAGGAATCATCATAGTGTTCCATGAGACCTTGAGCAAAGAAAATATCCCGTCTATCGGTTGAGGAAGAACGAAAGCTAATTGGATGAAGTGGATGCCGCGATATTCCAAAAGCGTTGATGATAATCACCGGATAGTAAGTGTAATACAAGAAAACAGAGGACTAATGAGTGTTGCCTGGGATTAAAAAGCGGTTATAGTAGGGGAAGCTGGCTTGAACAGGACTGGAAATCGACGCCATTAAGAATGTGCACTGCCTCGCCCAGTTAAACCACTGTGCCTCCCCACCACTGTGCCTTGTTTCCGTGTGGTCGGTTTTAGAATAGCTCAGCCGACTAGACGAATATAGTGACCGCTCTGTCATCATCCGCCACGGTGCACTTGGAACCTTTGGCTTACGGGAGCTCCAACTCCTGGACTCCTATTCAGGAATCCGTATTCATCAACAGCCGATACTGTTTCAGGATATTACGGTGGACCCCAGCATTCCCCAAGGCCCAGATTAAGCTCCCGCTCACCTGTGGCTGTTATTCCCGATATTGTATGTAACAACTAGACCATGTTTGCTAAGGGTGATACCATCTAGGACATATACTGAATCCAGGAAATGTCAATGATGATATGCTCTGTTCAAAATTTCGGGTTCTGCAGCCTACGGATCTGTTTGGAATTAAGACTTTAACATACCAAAATTACAAATCACACTTAGAGAAATTTCGGAGGAATGGGTAGTTATTCCAAAAGATTCAAAACTCATCTATGGGTATCTATCTGTTGACCAACCCAAGCGAGTGATCAGACCCCAGTACTGAGATGCTCAGTAAAATATATAGAATGTACAAAGTATGCTCAATTATACACAGGACACAGATGGCCATCTGTGACACAAGTTGGTCCCGTTTCTCGGGCCATTGATGGCGATTTAGCCAGCGTAAAGTCTCTCCCGAAACTTGTCCACCAGAGACATGGGATGAAGGTTTGGTCTCTGACTACTCCTTCTTGTATCCATCTTTGAATCCTCGGTGGAGTCGCTATAGTGGTCGTAAAACCTCTGACCAGCGTCAAATACATTGTAGTGAGGGTTGACCGCCTTCTGAGGATCATGTTGTGTGTTCTCGTCGACTATTTCGCCGGGGAGTATTGCATATGGCAGAACACGCTCATTACTGAATGTTCGCTGAAAGCCTGGGAATGGTACCACCTCCTCATCAAAATGAGGGCGAACAGGGTTTTCCCAGAATCCATCTTCTTCCATTTGCTCTCCAGGGTACTCCTCGTATTCATCTTCAGCTTCCTCGCCCCAGTATTGTTGTTGTAGTTGGCTCAGGTCTTCAGAGTACCCTTTAATGTTGGATTCATCTGCAGGTTCATCGTCGTCCCAGAAATCGAAGTCGTCGACATCTTCATCGTCGTAGATAGACTCCCCATCTTCCAGGTCCCGAGCCTGGCGAATAGGGCTCCGATCTTGGTCTTGACGGGGAATCGAGACACCGGCCATGTCAAAAGTAGTTGCTTCCTGTGCTTCTTCTACAATGCCGTCTTCCTCAACCTCCTCGTCATCCTCATGGTATTGATCCTCTTGGTCATCTTCATCATATTGGTTTGCTTGGAATTCATCTTCCTCTTCCTCTACATACGGGTGGTCGAAGTCAGTGCTAAACGTTCGTTGCTGTAGTCGACTCAGCAAATCATTGAGTTCACCTTCGTCAGGCATCGTCACATCTTCAGGATACGGCTGACCCAAATCATCTGTATCGTTGTTGATGCCATGTTCCTGTACTTGATCATCTGTGACCTGTTCGTTCTCACGAAAGGCTTTCTTCCACTCACCTCCATTCTGCTGATTCATTGTGTAGTCATGGACGCCAACATCCGGAGTTAAATCATAGTTTCCGTCCTCCCCATATCCATTGGATTGCGCATGCGATCCGAAATAATCATTGTAGGGAACTTGATGTGGGGTGCTGTACGAACTGTTTTGGAACTCTTCTTCATGACCATATGCGCCAGTACCATCGTCATATCCGTACCCATCGCCATAGTCTTCTTCGACGTAGTACGGATCGTCCCCCTGGTGTGCTGAAGGAAGAGCTCCCGACATGTAAGGTCCATCGTTTTCCGTGTTGCCATATTCGTCTTGGTTATAATCTTGTTCGTACATGTCTTCTTCATCATTGTACTCATAATCATGATCCCCATATATGGGATTGCCGTCTTCATCATAGTATTCGCCCTCCTCCTCCTCGTCTTCTTCCTCCGCGAATTGGGCTCTCCTCGTTCGGGTTGGTTGATGGTACTCGTCCTCGCCATTTTCATCGCCTTCGTAGTAGGGGTCGTATTCGTCCTCGTTGTACTCTTCTTCGTAGTCTCCAGCTAGGTTAGGATCGTCGTGTTCGTATGCCTCGCCATGATACTCCTCCTCAGCTTCCTGGGCCTTCTTCCGTAGAATGTAGTCGCCAAAGAGTTTGACGACCTTTGATCTATCTCCACTTGAAACTGCCTCAACAAGAAGTGCGTACTCTTGCAATTCATCCCTCCATTTTTCATCAGGCATGACTCTTTGCTTTAGTTTGGTCAATGCGATGGAAATCCGACATGTTCTTTACCTGTCATCTCAGTCAACGCTGTGGATCTACTTGACCCAGAAGAACGGCAACTCTCACCCAGGTCCGGAATAGGTCTGCTTATTTTATTTTCGGATAGCACTATATTTCGGAGATCCTCTTGGGCATTGTTTGCGTGTATATTCTCAGAAGACCAACCAGATCGAAGATTCTTTGATTTGGGCCAGGAAGCAGATGAGTACAGATGAGCGTGTGTGTGATGTGTGGTCATCAAATTTCAGGCCTCTGCCGCAAGGGAATGTCGGATATTATTCAGATGAAACGAGCGGGTTAGGCAATCGGAGAAAGCACACAGGGACATCAAGGGAACCGCAGGGGTCTAGTGATTGACGCTACTATGCAGGTCGATTAGGGCTTCCTAGTGTTATCGGACCGCAGGGGAAGATCAGCCACTCAGGAATACTAGAAATAGCCCGTGGGGGACGAGCTAAAACAAATATAGAGTTTGAAGCTGTCGCTTAGTTACAACTGATGGGGCCTGAAAATACTGGTAAGTAACACGGCGGCAATGTATTTACAGTACCATAAAACACTTGGCACTGTAACAGCGAATGTCATGAATCCATGTAAAGACAGCACATTTTGCTCCTTTCTTTAATGTAGCAAATTAGCCTTTTCTTTGTTGTAGAGGCCCACCAGACTCATCCACATCTGACCAGGCAGTCAGACCTGGGCATACGGCGTACTTAGTCATCTCCGATCTAAGAAGCTCTAATGAGGAGAAACTCAGCTTGGCAAGAACTGAAATGGCAGGAACTATGTGGAGAAGTGGTGTTGTTAACTCGTCTTACTGATGACTCTGGCTTAAAATATGTCGTTCTTCAGCTTTCTGTCAGGGTGATCATCTCCTTTGGTGATTATGAATCTTTATGATGGCACTTCTTGGGGATTTTGTCCCCGTTTTCTTCAAGAATTGACTTACTATCAATTTAAGAAAATGAGGGCTGACGAGTGTGCCCATTCGTTTCAGATGCCCCATCAGCATCCCTGGGTAGCATGCGAAGGCCTACTGAAGGACTCCTGATGACATGGGCGTGCTAAGTAGAATACTCCTACGTATGCAGTTTGCGCTTATGGCCAGTAACTCCGCCGTAGTCTGGGCATGCCACAAAATGCAGCCTAGCGCCTGACCACGTCTTCAACAGAAGCAACTTCCAACTTCCGGGCTTCCTGATTTCAAATTAATGATATTTATCAATCTACTGTCCGTGCAACAACGACTTGTTGAGACATGGTGCATTATATCCGCTTCTTGCGTACACCGCAGACTAATGCCTCCAAGAAATCGATTGATATCTCAGCAGTAGTCGCAGTGGCAACAGACTTGGGCGATTCGCTCTACCCTGGAGACATTGATCTTGCGGTGGAAGTAGTGGAAGGAAATCATCCATATGAGACCTTATGTACCAGCTTACTGGAGTGGAAATCCACGTCTCGAGCCTTGAAATTCACTATTCAATGCCCCGGCAAGTATATTTCTAGGCCTGTGCTTCTGCATGTGACCACCAAAGAAACAAGCGATGCCTTGAAATCCTTGAGTGTTCCAAAGATTCTCGATGTTTGGAGTGTTGAATTTCCATTGTCTGACAAACAGCGGACGGAGCCCATAGTTGAGCGACAGCTCTGGATCCGCAACAAGTCCCGGATAAGGATCAGGGAGGAAACAGGTGAGAGCATTGCCCGCCATATCTGGTAAGCCCTCGTCCTCCATCACGGACAATGCCTTCACTAAGAGAATCAGGGATGCAAGTTTAGGGTTTCTCATGTACTTCGAAAAAGCATTCTTGTCATCTCCTCCCATTGGAACCGCATCCATTTCTGAATTTATGAAGTCCAACCAGGTAAGGCGGCTGAAGGTACTCGAGCTTGGGGCGGGGTGTGGCATTGTGGGCATTGCCTTCGCTCAGCTTGTTAAATGTGACATGCTTCTTACCGACCTGGAAGATGCTCAGGAGATTTTGGGAAGTAATGTTCGGATAGCCTCGCCAACAGCAGGCGCTACTGTTCAAGCAGAGAATTTGAATTGGGAGGCAGGCCTTGATGATAGCTCCAATGCGAAATTCGATCTTATTTTGGTTTCGGACTGCATCTACAATCCAGAGAGCAGTCTCCACCTGGTAAAGACTCTGAAACAACTGGCCTTGCGTGCACCCCACGTGGTGGTCCTGGTTGGCTTCAAGCGACGACACGAAGCAGATACAATATTCTTTCAGCGGATGCGATCTACCAAATTTGAGATAGTGGAAAGTATCAACATCCCACTGCCTCACACAAATACCGACCTCGACCCTGAGCCACCCACTTCCGAGTTCTATACCTATAGATTGTCTGCAGGATCATCGTGACAGTCTCCCCATGTCCAAAGGAGCTTCATTTGGTCGACTAAGCTGAATCCCGCATCATCGGCTTAGTGATTCCCCATGTTGTCATTTTGGATTTCCACCAAGTTCAAGGTTCAAGGGGTAACTAGGGCTGACCCGATCACACGGCTGGGCAGCCAAGTCACGTGCACACACACACACACACACACACACACACACACACACACACAAAGCACGAGACTCAGGCAGCCCTTTTCGCAGCCCATGAGGATTTTGCGGACGGATAATCATGCTCCTGTTCCCTTAGGGCTTGGCGCTGAATCACCAAATTCCCTCACCTTGGAATATGATTCACTGCTTCCATACCATAGGACCAGAGACTTTTGATGGGTCCCGGTTCTGCCCTTGCCTCCCCCACCAACCTTGTCGTCAATCCATAAATTTCTTATCAACATCACAAACCGCCTTTTCAACCTTGGGCTCAGTCAAATCTACTTTGACCTCAATCCTACTCCAACAACATCAACCAAGCATCTCTGCTGTTGCAGTTGCAGCTACAGCAGCCTTTTCAAAACCCAGGTACCTCGCCTTTGGCCGACCAAAGGCACCCCGAAACACGGCTTCAACTTCATTTTGCCTTCGCTTTCAAACTGCATCTGCTCTCAAGCACAGACACATTCTCAACACTCGTCCACCTCCTACTGCAGTCTAAGAAGTCAATCCCGATCTCGTGCTTTCAGTTTGAAATCCCTGTTCCACAATTCCAACAACATCAGCTGCCGCATAGGTCGTCACTTGAGCTTCTTCCTCTTCAGGAGGGAGAGTCAGTGAGGCAAAGCCAACGTCCAATTGGAGCGGAGTCCCGCAAACCCCCCTAACACCAATCGGGTTCTCTTTCCAACTGATCTATCACTAAACTTTCGCATGGTTATGGCCCCTTCTGCTATCGATATTGACTACAAAGAAACTACAATTTTGAATGACAGTAAACTCGATCTTATCGATCACAATCATGGCCTCGAATCCGATGTGACTGGCTTTGCCTCAAAGGCTCTCATCCAGAAGGTTCTCAAGGAACAAGTGTCCCGCATTAACACCGATACGTGTGAACCGGGCGAGGAAGATGCGTTCTATGTCGCCGATCTAGGCGAAGTCTACCGTCAGCACCTCCGATGGAAGATGAATCTAAGCAGAGTCAAGCCCTTCTACGGTGAGTTTTCAAATTAATTCACTTGTGCTAAGAAATCGAGACTAATCCATTGGCAGCGGTCAAATGCAATCCCGACAAGGAAGTTCTCCGTCTCCTGGCAAAATTGGGCACCGGTTTCGATTGTGCATCCAGAGCCGAAATTGACATGGTCCTTGAGCTAGGTGTGTGCCCAAGCCGCATCATTTATGCTCAACCATGCAAGACCAAGTCCTACCTCCGCCACGCGAAAAAGGTTGGTGTGACCCAGATGACCTTTGACAATACGGACGAATTGCACAAAATCAAAGCCTGCTACCCGGACGCAGAATTGGTTCTCCGCATCTTGACGGAGGATTCTACGAGTTTGTGTCGTCTGAGCTCCAAATATGGCGCCAGTCTGGGCGAGGCTGAAGACTTACTCTCTTTGGCCAAAGAGCTAGAACTCAACATCATTGGTGTGAGCTTCCACATTGGATCTGGAGCGAGCGATCCGGACTCATTTGGGAAAGCCGTCAAGGATGCACGACACGTCTTCGACCGGGCTGCCGAATTCGGCTATGATCTCAAATTGCTTGACGTCGGTGGAGGATTCGTGGATGACACGTTCGAAATGTTCGCCGCAAACTTGAACGAGGCCATCGACGAGCATATTCCTTCCCGTGTCCGAATCGTTGGGGAGCCCGGTCGCTACTACGCATCCAATGCCTTCACTCTAGCCACCAATGTCATTGCGAGACGCGAAGTCGCCGGAGAAAGTCCAGGTGAAAAGGGTTACATGCTGTACTTGAACGACGGTGTCTATGGCAATTTCTCCAACATCATCTTCGACCATCAGCGTCCCGTTCCGCAGATTCTCTCAGCTGGATCCAGTAATGGCAAACTCGTCGAGTATTCGATCTGGGGTCCAACATGCGATGGAATCGATGTCATCACCGATCGATATTTCTTACCAGGAGCTGTCGGTGTTGGCGATTGGCTCTACTTTGACAACATGGGAGCCTATACCAAGTGCTCAGCTACTAGGTTCAATGGCTTTCGTGACGACCATGAGGTCATCTACATATCCAGCGAGCCTGGTGCTTCGGCCTTGCTGGGATATTGAAGTATAGGAAGAAGCATAACACCCACCCACACGGAAAGTGGTGATGAATCTTGCTACGTCATTCGCACTACAAGATCTACTTCTAAGGAAGGGGACTTGATAGTGTCAGGAGGAAACATTTCTTTTATTGCTATCACACGGTCCTTTTCTTCACCCCGTTAGAACACACAGGCTTTTCACAGACACAAACCATTCCCCTTTTAAGATAAGGGATGATTCAATTCGATATTAAATAGAAACCAAATGATAATTTGCACCATTTGAACTTCTACATCAAGACTTCTGGTCTCTTTACATCATAAAAGCGCCCAGGTCGTCAAAGGAGCCCCTACCTACGCCATTAGCGAGTAATCTGTGCCACACCATTTAAGTAGGCCTAGTATTAGAACCTGCAAGGCTACACCCCTGCGATGGATCACATGATACTCCCTCTGCCAGAAGTTTTTTCGGCGCTTCTTTTCCGAGCTTTGGTTTGGTGTTGTTCAATTGGTTCGACGAAGGCTTCCCGGCAGCTCAACTCAACTCAACGAATGTTGGATGGGCCCGGTCAAAAGAGCAGTTTTACGCATTACTTTCAAACCTAGAGATTTGCTCCTTGCACTTCCCCTTTTGATGAATACTTGATAGACATATTTAGAACTGGACGGCCCATTGGTTTCCCCAGCGTTGTTTCTTCCATTTTGACACAATCTTTGCTTTGACGTCATTCGAATTTCTTCTTCAGTCAACTTCAACCTGACTACTCGTAGTAGGCAAGTTGGCAGAGCAATTACCTCGAGGAAAACAAACACTGTATTTGAGGGGAAAAAAGTCGGATCAACACCAAAGCATGGCACCCACGCCGGTGACTATCATAACGGGCTTCCTGGGCAGTGGCAAGACAACTTTGATTCTGAATTTGATCCCCCAACTGCCGCAAACCTACAAGGTATGTGATGCTTCCTTCACTCCTCTTTAATCCAAGTGAGATGTGCCAGCCAAGTCCATCTGCAGAAAAAAACCACTTCCGCTAAAACATCTGCCTTGGCCTTGAAACCTGGAATACCCCCCTCTCTTATCAATTTTCTAACCATCCTCTCAGCTAGCGCTTTTGAAAAATGAATTTGGAGATGTGGCCGTCGACTCTCAGCTAGCTGGGTCAGCGTCGATCTCAGGCGTGCGCGAGCTCCTCAATGGTTGCATCTGCTGCAATCTAGTAGGCCAGCTCAGCGACGCGCTGTTCCAACTACGTGAATCTGTCGACCCTAGCAGGATCATCATTGAAACCTCCGGGTCTGCGTTCCCAGCCACATTGGCGATGGAGGTAAACAGGGTGGCGAGAGAGAACCCCGGAACGTTCTCGCTGGACGGCGTGATCAGCGTCATCGACGTCGAGAATTGGAAGGGATACGACGACACCAGCTACACGGCGAAGATGCAGGCCAAGTACACGGACCTAGTTGTTTTCAATAAGTGGGAACTAGTGGATGAGAGAAAATTTGAGGATGCCTTGGATAGACTGGGTGACTTGGATGTCCAGGTGGCGTGGGTGAAGAGTCAAAAGGGATGGGTCGATGTTGAAGTGGTCATGGGCATTGATGGCGCGATGGTGAGGGCACAAGGTCTGAGAGGCGCGGTCGAAATCAACGAGGAGCACGGCCATGATCATGACCATATCCACCAAGACAACAGCCATCACGACCACCATCAGGAAGAGGTCGAAGTTCTTAGTGTGGTGCTACACAACGCAGACACATCTAAGTCTCCTCAAGGCGTCGTGCTGGAATCCTTTGAGGATCTACTCCTTGGGGCTCCGAAAGACGAGGTATACCGGATCAAAGGACTGGTTTTATCATCTAAGCCCCCTCCCGACTCCACCGGCGATCGCAAACCTAGCATCGCAGTTGACTCAGAAGGCCAGAGTCTATATGTTCTGAACTGGGCATTTGGGAGATGGACATACACCCCGCTGCCAGGTACAGCGTTCAAAGCGATGGAACAAGCAAGTGCACGTCTTACATTCATTCTATCCCGTGGCGAGTCCAGTAAATGGATTAGAAGGCTAGAACGTGGTGATTTCATCAAGTTGGAGGGTGACGTCGGCACTGTGGAGAATGGAACGTTGAAGGTTGAGAAGATCGGATAAAGCAACCGATGTTTGGCGGGTCTCTATCTATGACACCTCTGTTTCTACTCATCTCCGAGTTCGCAGATCGATAAGGAGCAATGAGTCACTCAAGGTTGGAAGGTATGAGGGCAAAAACAACGACGAACCGACCAGACAGATCTGCAGACCAGCAGGACAGGTCTTATTTTATCACGAGGAGCAAGGTGTTTTTGGACCCTCGTCCGATGACCGCTTCCCAAACACACCATGTTCACAGGCTCATGGTCCGAGCGAGACGAGACAAGGCTACAGAAATGTGTAATAGCCCGGCATGATACCAATGACACGTCACATAAACAGCAATTCTCGTCTTCCCCCGCCTCCAAAAGATGGTATACATAGTAGCATGCATCGATCGCATTACAGCACGGCTCTCATCGCCCCCCTTGAATCCAATCCCCCATCCAAGCCGAGAAACCTAACCACCTGGCCAAGGTGATCAAAGCCCCAGAACCCCTCCACCCTGCCCTCAACATCCGTACACTGAAACCAGGGCAGCCCAAACGCACCATTCTCGAAGGCCTGGTTCGAAGCCTTCATAAGCTCGGCCTTCACTTCCGCCGAACCCATCCTCGCCACCCCATCCTTGACCACCTCCTCTGGCAGCGCCTTCGCCAGCACGCGCGAGAAGACCTTCGGGTCTGGCAGCTCCGACTCATTCGGCTCGGTCCACAGTGCCTCAAACAGTGTGTCGAGTGCCTTGGGCAGTAATTCCGGATGGGACATGTTCAAGGAGGTCAGGAAGCGTTGCACGTGGAGAGTCGACTTCGGGAACCCAGCTGGGAAGCCCTGGGACATGGGGATGTCGAACTGGCGCGCCCAGCGCAAGCGCTCGACGTTGATCCACTTGTCTTTGTTGCGGATCTCGAGCGGTGGCGTGTTGTCGCATGCTTTCATTAGCCCGCCGAGTAGGATCGGCACGTAGGTGATCTCGACAGTTGAGAAGGTCGGTGAGTTCTGGGTATTGTGAATCGTTAGGAGCTAGCAGAAGGTGGAGATAAAGATACTGCGAAGGACCCAGAAGAGGCGCCCAAGAAGGACAGTTGGACGGGCCAGGTGTAGGATTTGGCGTCATGGCGGACTCCTGGCTATTCAAGGCCGCTGGCAAACCTTGCAATCCCCAGGTCATCATCAAACACTCAAAACCCCTCACGCCCAACATGAGGACACCAAACGGCATAGAATAGATGAGGGGCCCTCTGCAATCACAAAATGGAAACCCAAGTTCAGCGCACTCACCCGCAGCATGTAATACCCCAAATAAGCAAATGGGCTAACGACGTCGACGTAAAGCGTGATCTTAGGCGGCGCCATTGCTTCCTTTTGCAGGAACCTGCGTCAAGATCCAGGCACAGTGGTCCTATCACCTCCCTTGCGGCAATCGACGTTTGTAAGGGGCTGGGTAGAGTGGCGCGCCTCGGTGCGTCGCGTGGGTGCTTGCGTTGGTGTTTGCTCAGTAATCCAACGCTCTGCCTTGCCGATAGGGTGCCTGCCAGGCACACAGAGTCAATATGTGATTAGCTAAATTAAGTACCTCGGATTGCGCGATCGATGCTGCTTGGGATGAGGCTTTCCTGATGACTATGTCGTCGTGCTGGACACAAGTCCCATATGTGCAGTGATATAAGAAAGAAGCACCGCGTCGATGATGATAAGGATGCCCTTTTCAACCCCCAACCCACCCGCTGTCCCTCCTTGGGCTCGGAGCCGCCTCCAGCCGAGGCTCAGGAATCCTTTATGATACCCAGGGCGGACGCGACGGCAACAGCGCGGGGAAGTCGGGCCTTTGAAGTTTCCCCGCATCATCAGCCTTGTCCTGGGCGTGAGAGAGCCAGCCTCGCTTAGGGAGAACTATGTAGGGGTTCGGTGAGGACAGTGTCAGTTAAGAAAAAGAGCGGGAAAGCAAAATTCAACACGCTTGATTAAGGCAAAAAGTAATTGGTGCTGAAATCTGAACATAGTGACCAGTCCCCCACTCTCTCCGTCTCCTCGTGCTACTTCATCGACCCAATGCTCCACGAGTGAGCACCATCCAGGATCTCTTGCCAACTTCCTGACTACTTAGATATGAAAATGCGTCTTCACCACAGGCAAATAGTCCCTATACCTATCAAGTAGGGCATTCCAGGTATCGGCATCCAATCCCTGTGCGACCTCGTATCTCCCTGGCTTAATCTTACCCTCGGACAACAGAGTCGGCAATCTCTCCCAATAGGCCTTCCCCACCGCGGCATTCCCATGAGCGGCGCCATCAACATCACACAGCTCATATCCTTCCTTCTTGGGGTTGACTTTGGTCTCGTCGATGGGGCCGATGGGCAGCAGTCTTGCGAAGCGGCCGCGCTTGGTGGAGCTCAGGGCGTTGATCGCGAGGACCTGGGTCTCCGGCGGGTTGGCGGCGTCGTAGGCGTAGACGAGGTCGTCGCCGACGATCGCGCGGATCGCCGCCAGTAGCTCGGAA